>Ga0209201_1000194_pt1 | contig 93938 bp, 78 predicted proteins | sample AD_UKC055_MetaG_FD_184411 | JGI IMG/M metagenome (GOLD analysis project Ga0209201, IMG submission 184411) | Active sludge microbial communities of municipal wastewater-treating anaerobic digesters from USA - AD_UKC055_MetaG (SPAdes) (version 2) | ecosystem: Engineered > Bioreactor > Anaerobic >...
AAGATATAGAGGAAAATGATGTTCCCATCTCCAGATTTCGAATTCAGGAATATCGGTTAGATATTTTATATCTATTTGAAACCGGCTAAATACTTTCTTTTGTTTTCGGACTTCCTGCATATCTTTGCGTTTCTTATATTTTTTTCTTTTCGGCAAAATCAGACCAGCATCTTTGATTACTCTATGGATAGAGACATGCGAGAAGTTGAGTTCCAGGACTTCTTTGATTCTTCTCGCACCCCAACCCGGGTGAGCTTTGCGACATTTAATAATCTGCAGTTCTGTTTCTTTATCAATCTTGATTAGACAGTGTTTTTTCTTACGGGAAAGATCATTCAAACCATCCTCCTTATATTGTTGGTATCGCTTTACCCATTTACGCACTGTTTTAACCGTTGTCTGATACTGGCGAGCGCAGGGTTTAATTCCATATTTTAGCGCATCTTGAACCATCTGCAGACGATAAGTCTTGACATCCTGAATACCAATAATTCTTTTGTTTTCCATATAATTATTCATAATGGTTGCATATCCCGATATACCGTCGAGATGGCAACCTTTTTTTTAATATATGTGTTCATAATGGTTGCATTCCCTCTACCTGTCTCAATAACAACCATTTATATATTTTTTTATCTTTTCTTTTACCAGTTTTTGCTTAGTGCCATTTATAATCTCTGGTAGGGGGGTACTTATACCCTTTACTAGCCAGTTGTGTATTCTATTGAATTATGAAACAGCTTGACTTTTTTTGGCATTTTAAAAGATGGGATAAGTGAGAAAATAGATAAAAAGTAAAAGGAATAAAAGTGGAATATATTGATTTTAAGAAAGATATGAATGCGTTAATAGATCAAATAACAGAAATTCGGAGGTTACTTTGATCGGGAAAACAGAGTTAGTAAACTTTCCGAACTTGAACAACTGATGCACTCTTCAGATTTCTGGTCAGATCAAAATCAGGCAAAAAAAATCACCAAACAAATCAGTCAATTACGCGAAGAAATAGAGCAGATAAATCAACTGGATTCAATCAAAGATGAAATCAATGCCTATCTTGAATTGCTGGATGATGATTTCCAGCCTTCCTTATTTGACGAAGCTCTTTCACATTGGAAAGAGTGGAAAACCTTTGTTGACCGCATGGAAATTGAGTGTTTGCTCAACGAAAAATATGACCATAACGATGCTATACTGACAATTCATGCGGGAGCCGGAGGAACTGAAGCTCAGGATTGGGCGGAAATGCTTCTGCGCATGTATGCACGCTGGGCTGATAAAAACAAGTTTGAATTTACTATTATAGATATTTTATCGGGAGAAGAAGCGGGAATAAAAAGCGTAACCGTTGAAGTAAAAGGCAATTATGCTTACGGTATGCTCAAAGCTGAAATCGGTATTCATCGTCTGGTGAGAATTTCTCCTTTTAACGCTCAAGGTAAGCGTCAAACGTCGTTTGCCAGCGTTTTTGTCTATCCGGAAATTGAGGATGAAATAGACTTAGAAATTGATCCTAAAGACTTGAAAATTGATACTTACCGGTCAAGCGGTGCAGGAGGCCAGCATGTTAATACTACAGATTCCGCTGTTCGCATCACGCATTTGCCGACAAACATAGTCGTTTCCTGCCAAAATGAACGTTCGCAAATTCAGAACAGAGAAAAAGCAATGGCAATTCTGAAATCACGTTTGTATCAATATTACGAAGAACAGCGCGAAAAGGAAAAGCAGAAAATTGAAAATTCCAAAACAGAAATCGGCTGGGGAAATCAAATTCGCTCCTATGTCTTTCAGCCTTACCAAATGGTAAAAGACCACCGCACAGACTATGAAATCGGCAATACGGAAAGGGTGATGGATGGTGATTTGGACGGTTTCATCTACGCTTGGCTGAAAGCCCGAGCCCAAGAAAGGATACAGATGCAAAATGAAAGAAGACTGGAAACCGCTAGTTAAGAAACTTGATATAAACCGACTGCCAAAGCATGTTGCAATCATTATGGACGGCAACGGCAGATGGGCTAAGCAAAGACACCGTCCTCGTATCTACGGTCACAGAGCTGGGGCAAATGCAGTGCGGGGAGTAGTAGAAATTTCCGGTGAACTTCATTTGGAACATCTGACGCTTTATGCTTTTTCAACTGAGAATTGGAAGCGTCCCGCAAACGAAGTTTCAGGTTTGTTCAATCTTTTAATGGAATATCTGCACAAAGAAATAAATGAATTGATGGAAAAAAATGTCATCTTGAAGTTAATCGGTAGTCCGGAGAAATTAGACCCGGATTTTTTGGAAAAAGCTCATGCTATAACGCGCAAAACATGGAATAATACCGGTCTGCATCTCAATGTCCTGTTTAATTACGGAGGCAGGCAAGAAATCGTTGATGCAACTAAAGCGATTTCTTCCGCTTTTAATGACGAAACAATAAAAATAGATGATATCAACCTTGAGCTTTTTTCCTCTTTCCTATATACAAAAAATATGCCTGATCCGGATTTAGTAATACGCACCAGCGGAGAAATGAGATTGTCAAATTTTCTCATCTGGCAAACGGCTTATTCGGAATTTTACTTTACTGAAGTTTTATGGCCTGATTTTACGAAAGCGGAATTTATCAAAGCACTTTTGGAATATCAAAGACGCAAGCGCAGATTTGGCGGAGTGAGTGAATAAAAATCTGAAGCACAGACTGATTGTTGCCGTAATCGGAATACCTGTTTTGCTCTTCATCTTTTACGCCGGCGGTTGGTATCTGTTTGCATTTTTAGCCCTTCTTTCCGGAATAGGGATGTGGGAATATAGCAGAATGTTGTGCTCCGGCAGTAAATATGCTCAGGCAGCCGATGTATTCACGAGTTTAATTTTCTTTCTGTTGGTAAGTGGAGTATTCAGAGAAAAAAAGATTAATATTTCACTCTCCTTTCTTATAATCATAATTCAGTTTATAAAATTTTTAGTTTTGCTAAGAGGAGAAAAAGCATTTCAGAAATGTAAATATTGGTTTAGAGCATTTCTTGGTTGGTGTTATACAGGCATTTTGCCCGGCTTGATATTCTTGCTGAATGAGCAATATGGAGAACAAAGATACCTGCTGCTGCTTTTGCTCTTGATTTGGTTGACGGACAGCACGGCATATTTTATCGGAATGAAATTCGGTAGGCATCGCGGCATTTTTCCGGTCAGTCCAAATAAATCTTTAGAAGGTTTTTTGGCCGGAATAATTGTGTCATGGCTACTGATTGCAGTCCTATTCCTTTCGGGAATGCAATTCAAAATTATACCTTGGATTTTACTTGCCGTGGGAGCAGGAATTTTTGGCCAGGTTGGAGATTTGTTGGAATCAAAGATAAAAAGAACAGCCGGAGTGAAGGACAGCGGAAAATTGATTCTGGGTCACGGAGGAGTTTTAGACAGGTTTGACAGCCTGCTGATTGCCGCTCCGATGTTGTTTGTAATGTTAAAAATATTCTTTTAAGGAGGAACTCATAATGCAAAAGCCCATTATTCTTATCGTGCTTTTAATGAGCATAACAATTGGATTGTTCGCTCAAGCAACTAATTTGCTTATTTCCGAATATGTTGAAGGCTCATCATATAACAAAGCGATAGAAATCTTCAATGGAACCGGTGTTCCCGTTAACCTTGCTACCGTTTCAATCAAAAAACAGACTAACGGTGCAGGCGCTTTCGGTAACGAATTAGTTTTAAGCGGAACTCTGGATAATAACGATGTCTTCGTCATTGTAAGCAGCAACAGCGGCGGCACTAATCTTGCCGGGCAACCTTATGTAGATTTGGCCACAACTTCGCAAGCGATAAATTTTAACGGAAATGATGCAGTAGCACTCTTTAGGAATGGAGTAATGATTGATGTGGTCGGCATTGTTGATCAGGTGGATTACTGGGGTGAAAATATGACTTTGGTGCGAAACAGCAATGTAGCTAGTCCCTCAACTACATTTAATCCTGACGAATGGACACAGTATCCGCAAAACACTTTTACTTATCTGGGCTACCATAATTTTACAGGTGGAAGCACAGAACCTTCAATAATTGTCACTTATCCTAATACTGCAGTTTCATGGTATTACGGACAAACTTATACGATTACTTGGTCAAGCTCCAATGTTGAAGGCGATGTAAATATAGGTCTATTGAATGGTGAAAATCTCATTCCTATTACAGAAGCAACCGCTAATGATGGCAGCTATGATTATACAGTTGAAAATACTTTACCTGGCGGAAATCAATACAGAGTAATAATAGCTGCCGTTAACGGTTCCACAGCAGATACATCGGACACTTATTTTTCCATAGGAGAACTGCCCATCACGGAAGTGAGCAATTTAAGTCAATTAAGAGCGAGTAATCCTGACGGAACGACTGTTTATAGAGTTTCTAACCCCGTAATTTTGACTTATAAGCAAACCTACAGAAACAAAAAATATTTCCAAGACGCAACCGGTGCAATTGAGGTGGACGACCTTGCCGGCATTATCACTACCCCTTTGGAAATAGGCGATGCCATTATCAACTTGACAGGAACTTTAAGCTCATATCATAATTTGTTGCAGTTTACACCTTTTATCAACATTCCCGCTCCCGTTTCTTCGGGAAATGAAATAACACCCGAAGTCCTTACCATTAATGCTCTAACAACAAATTTTGAAAATTACGAATCAGCCTTGGTGCAACTTAACAATGTAACTTTCCTTGATACTTCAACTCCTTTTGCTGCGGGCGTAAATTACAATATCAGCGATCCGACAGGTCAAATTATCTTCCGCACAAATTTCTATGAAGCTGATTACCTTGGGCAAGCCATTCCAACGGGAGCAATTAGTATGAAAGTAATTACCACTCAATATGATAACACCTATGAAGTTACTGCTCGCTATCTGAGTGATTTTTCGACCGTTGCTAGCGAGGATTACACATTTGCGGTTGAATCGATTGCGATTTCCAATTTTCCAAATCCTTTCCGAAACAGCACCACTATCAGCTTCACGACCAAATCCGCTCAACCTGCAACAGTAGAAATTTATAACCTGAAAGGTCAGTTAGTGGCTCATCTGTCTTGTCCCAATGCCAAAGCGGGCGTTAATACTCTGAATTGGAACGGAAAAGACGATAATGGAAATCCTCTTTCTGCCGGCGTTTATCTTTACAAATATCAGAGCGGTAGTAATCACGCTTTAAATAAAATGGTTTTAATGAAATAATCGAGTTACTAAAAAGGAAAGAACACTCAGGAAAAAAATGAAAGTAAGGCGGGTAAAACCAGATAATTGAATAAAACAGACATAAGTCCGCATATATTAAGTCTTATTGCAATTCTGCTTTTTTCGACTATTGAAGTAGCAGGAAAGCTGATTGGAGCAGAAATTTCGCCTTATGCCGTAACTGCCTGGCGTTTCTTGATCGGAGGCTTACTTATTTTGCCTTTTGCGATAAAAGAACTTACCTCCGGGAAACGCAAAATAAAGTTAACAGATATTTTCCATTGCGCCGTTGCGGGAGTTCTGAATGTTTGCCTCAGCATGCTTTTCTTACAACTGGCAGTGGTTTATGGTAAAGCATCTTTAAGTGCTATTATTATCAGCACCAACACACTTTTTGTGGCTTTTTTTGCCTGGCTTTTCTTAAAAGAGAAAATAACACGATTGCATATAATCGGTTTGACGGGCGGATTAATTGGTCTTATTTTTATCTTATCCGGAGAAAAATCAGCTTATTTAAACTCGCCTAATCTAGCTTTGGGTATTTTATTCAGCTTTGGTGCTGCTTTAACTTTCGGCTTGTATACAGTTTTTTCAAAGAAAATTATTCAAGACTTAGGCAATTACACCACTCTGAGTTTTTCTTTCTTATTGGGCTCGGTAGGACTGCTGCTTTATTCCATCCTGACAAAAAAAGCTCTAACTTTTACTCTCAATAGCAGCAATATTTCTTTCCTTATATATTTAGGTTTATTTGTCACAGGCATAGCGTATATCCTGTATTTTTCAGCTATTCGTCAAATCGGTGCCTCAAAAGCGTCTCTATATTTCTTCTTAAAACCTGCGGCAGCGTCTTTTTTAGCATTCCTTTTTTGTAAGGAAACATTAAACGGCATTCAGCTTGCCGGAATTGTAATAATTATGCTAAGTTTGAGTCGAGAAGCATTAGTCAAACTGCTGCCTATTCCGGTTACGGATAATTAGTTCTATGGCTGCTATCAATCTAAAGAAAAATATTGCTTTCAGCAGTAGCAGTCAAGTTTTAACCATTATCGCCTCTTTTATAGCCAATGTTTTTCTCTCCAGATTTTTGGGACCGGACTTGAGAGGCCGATATGTGTATTTGTTCACAATCAATTCAGTAATTTGGCTCTTGCTTGATTTCGGCATCGCTAAATCATTTGTCTACAGTTTGCAACATGATAAAGCCGATCCCAAAAAACTTTACAGCTTTACTCTTTTGTTTTTCCTAATCAGCACTATCTTGTTGGCTTTTGTTTTCGGATTTATCCTCCCAGCATTTACGAATTGGAATGACCAGCATTATTCCAACTTGATTTTGACCTTATTGGGAATTTACATCGCAGCCTATATTCTGTTCACGCGACAACGTTCCCTCTTTATGGCTTTAAACAAAATTGAAGACTATGCTGCTTTATCATGCTTACCGACAATTGCCTTTTTAATTATACTACTACCTTCCTTTTGGCTCGTTCCGAAAGCTTGGAGAATGGAATACGCATATTTTCTGAATGTAATAACCTTTATTATCTGCATTCTGATTTTCCATTTCAGGTTAAGCAGACAAATTAATCTGCAGTGGGAAATTGACAAACCATTGATTAAGCGTTCCTATTCACTCGGTTGGAAAGCTTTTTTATCCGAATACCTTATTATCTTGATGACGAGAGTAGACCAACTGGTGTTAAAGAGCACAGGGTCTTTTAAGCTTTTGGGCATTTATTCCCTTTCAGTTAATTTTGTGGATATGATAAACACGATTTGCAATATGATTGGCGTCGTGTTACTGACCAAATTCACTTCTCTGGATAATGATAACGAAGCATTGACAATCTTGCGTAAAATCTTTCTTCTGGTAATAGCATTCAATATTTTTTGTATCATAGCAATGTTAGTATTGGGACGGCCGGTCATTTCTCTGCTATACGGAAAAGCATATCTGGGGGCATATAACTCTTTTATATTCTTAATTCCCGCCATTTTCGGTCTAACTTTAGGAGCTTTATTCAATACTTTCCTTTGGAGTAAGGGCTTCCCGATATTCACTATTTTGGCTCCGGCAATGCCTATCGTTCTTAAAATAGTTTTATCTTACTTCCTTATTCCAAATTACGGTTATTACGGCGCAGCAATTTCTTCTTCTTTGTGCTATCCGCTTTGGCTGATAATTTTGATGCTATGGTATTTCTTATCACATCCGGAACAAAAAGTGTCACAGTTAATTCCTCGTAAACAAGACGCCAAAGATACTTGGAAAATGTTTTTGGAGGTCCAAACCCAATTGCTGGCTCGTTTGTGATATTGATGAAAAACGTGCACATTTTAATTTACAGTGAAGAATTCCCCAATCCCGCGGAACCGACAAGAGGAACATTTGTTGAAAGGAATCTGCCTTTTTTCCCCGACTATGTTGATATAAAAGTAATTGCGCCAATACCTTTCTTACTCGCTAAAAGAAGAGGCAAACGCAATCTTACTATTCCTCATAAAGAAATAAAACAATACGGAAAAAGAGAAACTGAGATTTACCACCCGCGATATATCCTATTCCCGCGTAATTTCTTTAGACCGTTAATCGGCATATTTCAATATCTCTTCGCATTTAAAACCATCCAAAAGATAAACGAGATTTGGTTAATTGACCTTATCCATGTGCACTTCAGTTATCCTGCCGGTGCAGCTGTAAGAATGATATGTGAGCGCCTTAAGCTGAAATATATAGTGACTGAACATCGCGGTGCAATAGACAATTTTTTGCAGAATCGGTATCTCAGACCGCAAATTAAGCAAACATACCGACAGGCGGAAAGAATTATAGCGGTATCTGAATTTACTCGCAAGCAAATACAAAAAGCCGGATTTGACAATCTTCCCGTAGAAATCATCCCAAACGGCATTCAAATCCAAAACTTCTTGATGTCTACCCAAAAAAGTGAACCATCAAATCTTGTTTATATCGGCAATTTGATTCCTACTAAGGGCATTCAACTATTAATTAAAGCTTTGGCGGAACTTAAGCAGGAAGGCATAAACTTTCAGCTTGACATCATTGGTGATGGCAAATATAAAAATGTATTACAAAGGCTATCAAAAGATCTTAACCTACAAAACAACATTCACTTTCTGGGCATAAAAACACCTGAAGAAATTTGCAACTTACTTTCTTCCTATGATATTTTAGTGCAACCCAGTTTGCTTGAAAGTTTCAGCATAGTTTTAATTGAAGCTATGGCAGCAGGTCTACCCGTAATTGCTACTCGTTGCGGAGGTCCTGAATTTATCGTAACAGAGCAAACTGGAATTTTAGTTCAACCAGCATCAGTTAAAGAACTTGTTTCGGGATTAAAATATATGAAGGATAACTGGCAGAAGTATGATCCGATTCAAATCAGTGGATATACAGCTGCAAATTATGATATTGTTCTCTTGACTCAAAAAATCTCAACTTTATATTTGAACGTGACTTGTGCAGAAGATAATAATGATGAGCGATAAAATTAAAATATGTCATTTTTCTACAGTTCACCCCAGAACTGATGTCAGAATTTTCTACAAAGAATGCATCAGTCTGGCTAAAAACGGTTATGATGTTCATCTTGTTGTAGCAGACGGTAAAGGCAATGATATTATAAAAAGTGTTAAAATTCATGATATCGGAACTATGCCGAATAGATTTTTGCGAATAGTTATTAATCCTATCAGGATGTTTTTTCAAGTCCTCAGTTTACATTGCAAAATTTACCATTTCCATGACCCGGAATTACTGCTTATCGGGCTTTTGCTCAAAATTTTTGCCTCCGCTAAAGTCGTTTATGATGCTCATGAGTGTTACTCGGAATTTTTCCTGCAAAAAGAGTATATCCCAAATTCTATCAGGAAAGTATTCGTTCACGGATTTAAACAGTTTGAACGCTTTATCGGCAAACAGTTAGATGAAGTGATAACTACTACTGAATTTCAAGCTGAAAAGATTATAGGTATTAACCGAAATTTGGATTTAATCAGTAATTATCCTCTTCCGGAAGAATGGGAGAGTATTCAGAAAGAAAATTATTCAAAAAAAGAAAAAGCTATATGCTATATAGGCAGCATTTCTGAGGAAAGAGGCATCACACAAGTAATTAAAGCCATAGAGAATATCGACTGCACTTTTCATTTAGCCGGAACTTATGCTTACCCGCAATACAGAGATAAACTTATACATCTTCCCGGATGGAAAAAGGTCATTGAACACGGTTTTGTAAATCGCCAACAGGCAGCTGACATCATAGCGCGCTCGCTGGTCGGTGTAGTTCTATTACTCCCGAAACCAAATCACCTTATTTCGCATTCCACCAAGATTTTCGAATACATGGCAGGCGGAATTGCTTGTTTGGTGCCTAACTTCCCTATGTGGAAAGAAATCGTGGAGAAAAATGCTTGCGGAATCTGCGTGGACACAACTGACTTAACTGAAATCATAAACGCACTCCAATATCTATTGGAAAACCCTCAAATCTGTATGGAAATGGGTAAAATAGGCAGGCAATTGGTTCTGGAAAAATACAATTGGAATACGCAAGAAAATGCTCTTCTTTCCATCTATCGGAGGCTTTTAACTTCTTAGCTTTCACAAAGAAATTGATGCCTAATTTTTTAGCTGTTTAAGAAAGTCTTAATCATTTATCAGAATAAGCTTCTAATCATTCAAATTTATTGACAGATTTTACTTTATTAACTTTTTAAGTCTATGCAATATGATACTGAGAAGCAAAGAAAAGCATTGTTCCTGACTTCGCGACTTCCTTATCCGCCAAACAGAGGAGATCGAGTCAGAACCTATTTTTTATTGCAAGAGTTTTGCCGACATTATTCCGTAACTTTGCTTTGCCTGTATTCAGACAAAGCCGAACTCCAATATATTCATTATTTGCAAAATTTTTGTGCCAAACTTAAGCTCATACATCATTCATCCTTGCAAGGATTGTGGAATGTCATAGTCGGACTGTTCACAAAAACTCCTTTTCAGGTCTGTTATTACAAGAACCGCAAGTTCCGGAAAGAAATTCGGCAAGAATTAAATGAAAATCATTATACGGTAATTTATACACATTTAATCCGCTTGGTGCCCTATGTTTTAGCTGATAAAGACTGCTATAAAATCCTTGATTATACGGATTGTATTTCTATGGAGTATAGGCGCAGTCTGTATTGTCGCAAGTTCCCCGCTAAATTATTTTTCACTTGGGAAGCCGGAAGAACAGCTGCTTACGAACAAGCCGTGATGACTTTTTTTAATGAGAGATGGGTCATCAGTCCGGTAGATTTTAAAACCTTAAAATTAAATGAGCAATCGGCAAGCTTCATTATTCCCAATCCTGTTAATTTATGCGAAAATGATAAAAACTACTCTTTAAATTATAGACTGATTTTTGTGGGGAATATGTCTGTCCCTCATAATATTTACGCAGCCAATTATGTCGCAAGCGAAATAATGCCTGAACTTATAAAAGAATTTCCGACTTTATCTTTTCATATTATTGGAGCCAATCCAGTGAATTCGATTAAAGCTTTATCGGGAAAAAACAATACGTTTGTGCTCGGTTATGTCCGTGATTTATACAACGAATTACTGGCAAGCGATATCTTCATTGCTCCAATGTTCTTTTGTGCAGGCATCCAAAATAAATTACTGGAAGCAATGGCTTGCGGAGTGCCCGTTGTCACAACTCCGGAAGTTGCTGATAGCCTGGATTGTATTCACAATAATGAATTATTAGTTGCCACGGACCGTGTTACTTTTGTGAATAATTGCTTGTTGCTTTTACAGGATAATGTTTTAAGAGAAGCTATCGGGCAAAAAGCTAAACAAAAAATTAAGGAATATTACTCGCATGACAAAATTCACTCCCTTCTTGAACAACGCTTTATTGAAATTGATATGGCATAAAATGAGTTCAGTTGATTTTTTCAGAATTTCCGGTCTGCATAACCTTAATTTTGATAGCATTTTTTATAACAAGAGTATTTGAATATAAAAGTTATGAAAACCAAAGAAAGAGATGCATCACCAACTTTTTTAACAATTGATGTGGAGGAATACTTCCATCTTTTTGTTATTAATGGCACTCCGCCAATGTCTGAATGGGATTCTTATCCCGGTAGAGTGGAGGCCAATATGAAAAAGATTTTAGATTTATTGGACAACCATAATATCAAAGCTACTTGCTTTTTTCTGGGTTATATCGCAAAAAAATATCCTCAGTTAGTGCAAGAAACGCACAACAGGGGTCATGAAATTGCCTCCCACGGTATGTATCATCAACTAATATACGATATGACACCTGAGCAGTTTTTGAATGACTTGTCTGATTCAAAGCATCTCTTGCAAGATATAATCAGTGAGGAAGTCATCGGATATCGTAGCCCGTCTTTTTCAGTTTCTGAAAAGAATCCTTGGCTCTTTGACCAATTAGCTTCTGCCGGATTTAAATATGATTCATCAGTGTTTCCGGCAAAACGCTTGGATGGAGGTTTAACGACAAAAGAAGTTTATCCTCATTGGATTAAGACAAAAAAAGGAGCTCTTTATGAATTTCCTATCTCGGTAGTCTCAATCCTGGGTAAAAATATTTGTCTGTTCGGAGGCGGGTACTTGAGGCTATTCCCCAAATTTCTTATTCTCAATATGTCTGATCGACTAAGGAAAAAGGGAAATCCAGTTTTGTATTATATTCACCCGCGTGAAATCGATCCTGATAATCCAAGATTACATTTTAATTTTTTACAAAGTTTAAGATTTTATATTAATATCAGGACAGTTATTCCCAAGCTTGAAGCCATCTTCCAAAGAGGCAATTTTATTACTCTTGGAGATTTTTATCGCAAGGAATTGAGGGCTAAAAATGGAAAATAAAACGGCAAATTTTTTCAGCGACTATTCTAAAAAATTCAATGCTATTTATGGAACTAAAAACGGGATATTCCAAAAGGCGATCAATCGCTTATTCCGGAAATCAATGCTTATCAGATTTAATCAGACTTTACTAATATGCCGCCCCATTGAAGGCAAAACAGTTCTTGACATAGGATGCGGACCGGGCCATTATTGTATAGCTTTTGCTCAACAAGGAGCTAAAGAAGTTTTGGGCATTGACTTTGCTCCCGCTATGATTGAGCTTGCTATCAGCCAAGCCAAAACTGCCGGCGTTGACAATATCTGTAAATTTAAGATAATGGATTTTATGGATTTAGGCACGGATCGAAAATTTGATTATGTCATTTTGACAGGCTTTATGGATTATATCAAAGATCCAAATCCAATTCTGCAAAAAGTTATGAACTTGACAGCTGATAAAGCTATTTTTAGTTTTCCTGCTTCCGGTGGATTCTTGGCTTGGCAGAGAAAAATTCGCTATCGTAATAAATGCCCTCTTTACTTGTATTCAAAGCCTCAACTGGAAGCGTTGTTCGCCCATATAGAAGGTTGGAATATCTCTATCGCTAAATTTTCGCGTGACTATATAGTCGTAATGGAAAAAATAATTAAATCATAATAAGGATGCTGCTTTAAGATATATAATATAACAAAATAAAATAAAAGGATTTTGATTAAGATGAAAAAATTAGCATTTGGTTTAATCGGTTGCGGAAGAATCTCCAAAAATCATTTTGAAGCTATGACTCAAATTCCCGAAGCCGAATTTATTGCTTGTTGTGACATAATACCGGAAAGAGCAGAAAGCGCTGCAAAACAGTATAACATCAAATCCGTTTATACGGATTATGAAGAGATGCTGTCAAAAGAACAGCTTGATGCAGTCTCAATCTGCACTCCGAGCGGAATACATCCTCAGATTGGCATAGCGGCTGCAAAAAAGAAAGTAAATATAATTACAGAAAAACCGATGGCCATTAATATTAAGGATGCGGACGCTCTTATCCGAGCTTGCGATGAAAATGGAGTAAAATTATTTGTCGTCAAGCAAAACCGCTTGAATTCTACCATGCAATTGTTGAAAAAAGCGATAACAAAACAGCGCTTCGGTAAAATTTATCTGGCACAAAGCAATGTTTTCTGGCAGCGTCCTCAGAGTTATTATGACCAAGCACCTTGGCGCGGAACTTGGGCAATGGATGGCGGAGCTTTTCTCAATCAAGCAAGTCATTATGTAGATGCTCTCTATTGGCTCTTAGGTGATGTCCAATCCGTTCAAGCCGAAACTGCCACTATGGCTCGCAAAATTGAAGCTGAAGATACGGGTTGCGCAATTTTGCTTTTCCAAAGCGGAGCAATCGCAACAATAAATGTTACTATGCTTACTTTCCCGAAGAATTTAGAAGGTTCTATTACTATTTTGGGCGAGAAAGGAAGTGTTAAAATTGGCGGTGTAGCCGTGAATAAGATAGTAGAATGGGAATTTGAAGAATATGATGACGACGACAGAATTGTGGAAGAATGCAATTATCAACCGCCGACAGTATACGGTTTTGGTCACAATCCATACTATCATAATATAGTTCATACTATATTAGGTCATACTGTGGCAAGCACTGACGGAAAAGACGGACGCAAATCTCTGGAAATAATCCAAGCTATTTATGAATCTGCTAAAACCGGTAAGAAAATCAGTTTGCCATTAACTTATTAATTTACTGTAACCAAAATATATCTTATAAAGGAAATAATTTTTCTTAAAATAGATGCGGCTCAGGTCATTTCAAGGCTCAACGCCCCTTTTTATAATGTAAAGAATCGCCCCATTGATCGTAACCTATGGTTTCACCGAGACTGTGGATATGAGCCTCCAAGTTATCGCGAATGAGTGAAGCATTTTCATCCAAACAAGGCTTACCGTTATAGAGTTGATAATAGCTTCTATACATTGTATCAGTGATATTAGGCATAATAATATTTGCCCCGGCTAATAAGCCAAGCTCGCGTCCGTCAGGTTTCAAAGCTTGCAATGCGGTAGTGGAAGCAATATTGATATCCTTTAAGAAAATGCGACAAACAGCTATCATTTTGAGTGCCAACTCCAACTGTTTTTCGGGATCGTAATCCGGAATTGCATTTGCCAAAGGAGTATCCTGATGCGGAATAAATGGTCCCATACCTATCATGTCTATGTCTTCATCATAAAAAAATTGAACGTCCTGAGCCAAATCGTCCAAGGTTTGATATGGCAGCCCGATCATAACTCCCGAACCTGTCTGATATCCAAGCCTCTTTAATGTCCTGATGCAGTCGCGACGCTTTTTCCAATCATGGTCTTTAGGGTGCAATTTTTGATAGAGCTCCGGATTGGAAGTTTCAATTCGGAGCAAATATCTGTGCGCTCCGGCAGAGAACCATCGTTTATATGTTTCTTCCGTTTGTTCGCCTAATGACAAGGTTATGCCTAATTTACCGGCAGTCTTTTCTTTCAAGATTTGAACAATCTTTTCTATAAAACCGATAAATTCTTCATCGGTTCTTTCTCCCGATTGCAATACGACTGAACCGTAATGCTGTTCAAAAGCCCAAAGGGCAGATTGAATTATTTCTTCTTTAGTCAGGCAAAAGCGTTTAACTTTTAAATTATCGCGTCGGATACCGCAATAGTAACAATTTTTTGTGCAGATATTGCTAAGTTCCACTATCCCGCGAAAGTAGACTTTTGTCCCTACATATTGTTTTTTTACTTCATAAGCCCGCTTAAACAACTCATTAATCTCACCGGCATCTTGCAAACTAAGCAGATAAATAATCTCTTCTTTATTCGGTCTTTTTACAAACTCATTCATTGGAAATTCCTTTTACGCTTTTTCAATAAAACCGCCGCCTAACACAATCTCATTGTCGTAAAAGACAATTCCCTGTCCGGGTGTAATGGAAAGCTGAGGTTCTTCAAAATGAACTTCTGCTTTTTGTCCGTTAAGCGGAATAATACGACACGATGCAGCTTCATGCTGCAGACGAATTTTGGCTTTTGTCCAAAAAGGCTTAACCGGCGCAGGAATGGAGACCCAATTCAGGTTGACGGCTTTGCAGATTGTCCCGTAAAGATAACGCTTCGGTCCAATGACGAGGCGATTATTCGTCTGATCTATTTCTAATACATAATAAGCTTCTGTTTGACCGGCAACACCTAAATTGCGACGCTGTCCTATTGTATAATTAATCAAACCGTTATGCTCTCCCAAAACCTTGTTATGAATGTCCACAATCTCGCCTTTTTGGAATGTGCCTTTTTTAAACAGCACGCTGTAATCATCTGTTTCCAAAAAATCCTGGCTTTCCTGCTTCTCAGCCAATTCAGAAAAACCCGAAAGTCGCGCCAATTTTTTGATTTCTCTTTTAGTCAAATTCCCCAAAGGAAAAATCAAGTTTCTAAGCTGCTCCTGACTTAAGAAAGCAAGAAAATAGGATTGATCTTTACTTTTGTCCAGCCCTGTTTTAAGTTGATAGCGTTTCAAGTTCTCATTATACTGAATACGAGCGTAATGTCCCGTAGCAAAAGCATCGAAAGAAATTCCTTGCTCTTTTGCAGTTTGCGGTAACAACCCGAATTTGATTTTCTGATTGCAAATCAGACACGGATTCGGTGTCCTGCCATTCATATAAGTAGAACAAAAATAATCTAACACATTATCCTTAAATGCAGATTGCAATTTTATTATATGATGTTCTATTCCTAATTTTTGGCAAATTGCAACGGCATCTTTTAATTTTTTTGCTTCACTCGGACCGTAACAACCGCTTTTATTAAGCGTTCCTATATTCTGCGTCTCATCCCAAATTGACATTGTCAGACCAATAACTTTATAGCCTTGCTCTAAAAGAAGCTTTGCAGCCATTGCGGAATCAACTCCTCCGCTAATTCCGACCGCTATCGTGTGTATTTCTTTCATACTTCTAATCTAATGCTAAAATCTCTTTCCGGCAAAGGAAAACATCTCTGTAAAATCTACTTGTTATAGTTTCTCGCCGTGAATTTCCATAAAACTTTCCAACCTGAGCAGAGTTCTGGAATCAAGTTCACCCGGCTGGTCGCCTTCCAGAGTAAGAAACGGTAATTTTATATACTTTTTTAATAAGATATTATCGATCTGCCTATGGCAAAAAGCTTGCGTATAACTGATTACCGCTTGAAGGGAGCGCTTTTCGCATTCTACCTGAATATCTTTTATGCGGTCAAAAACAGTATAAGGATAGGTATAATCCAAATATTGCTCCACTAAATCCGGTTTTAAGGACAGCATGGCAAACTGCCTCTGAATTTCATTGTATATTATCTCTCCTCCGAGAGAATGAACAACTTCATGCAAATTGTGAAAGATGGGCGGCACTCCTAAATACGCCAAACGCAATCGCGGCTGATATGCTTTTCTTGTTTTAACTTGCCTCAGAAAAGACTTCAGTTCAGCATCAAATTTATCCGGATTGCCGTTAAAATCGGAAGCGGAAACTAACCACGAATGATTTTCCTCTCCCATAACCAAATTTTCCTTCCAAGTCATTTCATCCAATAGTAGCAAATCTCTACGAATGGCGTCAAGCCGTTCCTTCACGCGATTTACTTCTTTTCTCGTTACTCCGAAATGTTCTTCCAGTTTTCTGATCTCTTCATCCAGAGCAGAATAATTTCTTTCCGCAGGAAAAGCAAAACCGTAGACTTGCATTCCTTTGTCACTGAGCATTGCCATCAGAGAATGCGTATTTGAACAATCGCCTTGCGTGACACCTATAACTTCATCCAAATTAGCTTCTTGCGCTATTGTATAAATGCCCTTTATCCAAGAGCAAATATTGCGCGGAAAACCTTCCTGCTCAGCTTCTGAAATAAATTTAATCGTATCGCCCTTAATAAAAAGATTGTTCAAATCAACAGGAATATGACCTGCCGCCAAAATTACTTCCACCGGAAGAGAAGTAGTAAAACCTATGCGCTTAGCGACCGTTGTCATAACTCAGCTCCAGATACTTTGTTTCCAACTGATCAATCGCAACTTTGGCAGCAGCAATTTCTTTTTCCAAATCCTTAATTCTTTGATGCAAATCTCTGATAACTTCTTCGTGTGAATAGGTTTCCCGCAAAGAAAGTTTTTCCTGCAAAGTTTGAAGCTCTTGTTGAGCCAAATTCAGCTCTTTGTGTTTCTTTTCTATTTCACGCTGAAGTTGCTCCAAAACCCATGGATTAACCTTTTTCTGCCGATTGTTAATATACGCGGATTTTTCCTTTACCGGTTCCGGTTCTTGATAAGCTAATTCCAATAATTCATTAAAAGGTTTGTCTTCCGCACTGATTGTCGGATAGATTTCTTGTCCGGAAATCACTTTATGGAAGACCCAAAACCGCTTAGCCAATTGCTGAATAAAATAGCGGTCGTGGGAAACGAAAATAATCGTGCCGTCATATTCTGTAAGGGCTTCCAGAAGTGCATCCAGCATCGGAATATCCAAATGATTGGTGGGCTCGTCCAAAAGCAGCAAATTCGGCTTGGCGTGAATAAGCAAAGAAAGATATAACCTTGACTTTTCACCTCCGCTGAGAACGGAAACAGATTTTTGAACCGCATCGCCTTTAAACCCGAAACGGGCTAACCAACTTAAAATATAACCGTCCGTCGCTTGAGGAATAACTTGTTTCAAGGTTTCAAAAACCGTCAAATCCTCTTCCAATTCATTCTGATACTGATCATAGTAACCGATGGACAAACTTGCGCCAACTTTTACAAAGCCCTGCCAAGGCTGAATCTCTTCCAGCAGAAGCTTAATAAATGTCGTTTTACCGCAACCGTTCGGTCCTAAAAGACAAATTCTGTCCCTGTAACCGCAATATAGATTAACATCTTTTGCCAAAAGTTTATCGCCTATCTTAAAGGAAACATTTTCTAACCGATAGACATCATTTCCGCTGCGACTGCCGGTTTCAATATTCAGTTGAGGACTTTGCTTTTTATGAGGCTGCTGCAAAAGAGTGGTTCGTTTTAATGATTTTAAACGCGCTTTAGCTTGATTGGTCTTTTGTCCGGCAAGATTGCGCGCAATAAAATCTTTGGTTTCCCGCAACCATTTCTGCTGCTGCTTCCACTGTCTTTCTTGTTCCAAAAGACTAATCTCCTCCGCTTTTCGCCAAGAAGAATAATTCCCTTTCGTAATGGAAAGCGTGCCCTCTTCCAAATTAAAAATAGTTGAAACCGTCTGATCCAAAAAAGTGCGGTCATGCGATACAATCAGATAAGGTCTGGACTGATTAACCAAGTATTTTTCCAGCCAAACCAGCATGGCAATATCCAAATGATTTGTCGGCTCATCCAAAAGCAGCAATTCATAATCCGACAGCAAAAGTTTAGCTAAAGCAAGACGCGTTCGTTCACCTCCACTGAAAGATGTTAATTTACGCTGCCAAACTTCTTTGGGGAATTTCATCGCGGTTAAAGTCAACTTCATTTCTGTCTCAAAGGAATAACCGCCCGCTTGCTGCAAACGCTCTTCCGCTTTATGTAAAGCATTTATATCGTCAGAATCCCCGGCAATTAACATCTCCTGCCAAGCAGTTTGTAAATCCGGACGGGCAGAGCGCACATATTCTTCAACAGTTTGTTCTGAATCAAATTCCGGCACTTGGGATAAGTATCCGATATTTAAGTGTTTAGAACCGCTGACAGTTCCTTCCGTAGGCTCCAATTCTCGCAGCATAATTCTCAGCAAAGTGGTTTTGCCGCTGCCGTTGGCACCTATTAATCCGATTCTGCTGTTATGTTCAATCGTGCAATTTATGCCTCTGAACAGATAAGAGCCCGCAAATTCAATCCCGATATTGTCTAATCTGATTAAACTCATATTTTATTTATATATTCCATATAGTCTGAAATCTTTCCTGCAGTTTAGTGTCTATTGATTTTAAGGCTCAATTCTGTAAAGGCTTATAATGTCAACCGGAAAAAATACTTGCCAAAATCCGTCTATTTATTTTGTGGTATTAATATAAGGTCGGGATGTAGCGCAGTCCGGCTAGCGTACCTGAATGGGGTTCAGGTGGTCGCTGGTTCAAATCCAGTCATCCCGACCATCTTTTTTGTCAGAAAAGGATTTTTGCAGAGAGAAAAAATGAATATTCTGCGGATGGTCAATCCCGTTATGCCTTATGTATGGGGTTCTTGCACCTTTATTCAAAATTTGACCGGAAAAGCAACAGGAAACGAAGAACCTCAAGCCGAACTATGGATGGGAGCTCATCCCAAAGCCCCATCCCGTGTCCTGAACGGTGACAAATTAGCAAGTTTGTATGAAATCATTACCGAAGCTCCCGATGAATTTTTAGGCAGCCGCACTGCTCGCACTTATCAAGGGCAATTGCCTTTTCTGCTCAAAGTCTTGGCTGCGGAGCAACCTCTTTCCATTCAAGCGCATCCCAATCGCAAACAAGCAAAAGAAGGCTTCGCGCGTGAAAATAAGCTGCACATTCCTTTGGATGCTCCCAACCGCAATTACAAAGATCCCAATCCCAAACCCGAACTTCTGGTTGCTCTGACTAATTTTGAAGCTTTATGCGGATTTAGAAATTTGGACGCAATGAAAGAACTCATGCAGAAATTCCTCTCCCCTTTTGAACTGTCTGAAATAGACGATTTTATCCGCCATCCTAATCCGGAAACTCTGAAATTAATGTATCAAGCTATGCTTAAATCCTCATTAGAAGCCGGAAAAAGACTTATTAATTTATATCTTGATAATTTGAGAAAATATGAACCTGCAACCACGCAAGAAAAGATGCTCAGAGATTGGTCTTTTCGCCTGCAGGAATTGTATCCTTATGACATCGGCGTGCTCTCTCCCCTTTTGCTTAATATTATTGTCCTTAAACCTTTTCAAGGTTTGTTTTTAGAAGCGGGAGTTTTACATTCTTACTTGTGCGGAGCAGGTATGGAAATCATGGCTAACAGTGACAATGTCTTGCGCGGAGGATTGACATCTAAGCATATCGATACGGATGAACTTTTGCGTATTTTGAATTTTACTCCTCACCAATATCATCCTCTTAAGCCCGTTAAAATTTCCGAAATAGAAAGCCGCTATGAAACTTCCGCAGATGAATTTTGCCTTTCCGTTATAATTCATAAGACCGAACAAAAAAGTGAGTTTCGGCCGTCTAACAGTCCGGAAATTCTCTTTTGCTACGAAGGAAAATTTGAAGTTGAAAATTGTAGCCAAATCCTGTCTTTGGAAAAAGGGCAATCCTTATTCGTTCCTTATGAAATTGAGGGTTATATACTCTGCGGGACAGGAACGGTCTTTCGCGCCAAAGTCAATCTTCCCGTTGATTAAATAATCAATTAAAAAAGATTTACTCCTCAAAAATAAAAAGAGCAACACATCGGCTGCTCTCTTTTCCTGTTTAAATCAGTTTGGAAACTTAATTTTTCTTTAATCCAATTATCCTGCCAGCATGGCTCGGATATCATCTTCAGGATTAGTAATTTGCCTCAGGCCAAATGTCTGGGTAATAACTTTTGCCACATTAGGAGAAAGGAAACCGGGCAAAGTCGGTCCCAAAATAATATTCTTGAAACCCAGAGAAAGCAGCGCTAAAAGAACCGCCACGGCTTTTTGCTCATACCATGCCAAATCAAATGAAAGCGGAAGCTTATTCACATCATCCAAACCGAAGGCTTCTTTCAACTTCAATGCAATCACTGCCAAAGAATAGGAATCATTGCATTGACCGGCATCAAGCACCCGCGGAATGCCGTTTATGTCACCTAAATTCAATTTCAAGTAACGGTATTTGGCACAACCTGCAGTCAGAATAATCGTATCTTTAGGCAGTTTTTCCGCCACTTCAGTAAAATATTTGCGAGAAGGCATCCGTCCGTCGCAACCTGCCATGACAACAAAACGCTTGATCGCACCGGACTTTACGGCTTCAACAATTTTATCGGCTAAAGAAAGAACAGTCGCATGAGCAAACCCTCCGATAATTTCACCGGTCTCAATTTCTTCGGGTGGTCTGCATTTTTTCGCCATTTCTATCAATTCGGTAAAATCTTTTTCCTTGCCGGGAACCCTGTCAGGAATATGTTTTGCACCCGGATAACCGGCCATTCCTGTTGTGAATAATCTGTTTAAATAAGTGCTTTCTTTACGCAAGGGAACTATGCAGTTTGTCGTCATCAGAATCGGACCGTTAAAGCTTTCAAATTCATCAAGTTGATGCCACCAGGAACCACCGTAATTTCCCGCAAAATGTTTATATTTTTTGAAGAAAGGGTAATAATGGGCAGGAAGCATTTCTCCGTGCGTATAAATATCCACACCACTGCCTTCGCTTTGCTTGAGCAACTCCTCTAAATCCTTCAAATCGTGGCCGCTAACCAAAATACCCGGATTTTTTCTGACTCCAAGCTGAACTTTCGTCGGTTCGGGATTGCCGTATGTCTTTGTATTGGCTTCATCCAACTTTGCCATAACTTTAACGGCAGCCTCTCCTGTTCTAAGCACAAGCGCAGTCAGTTCATCAGCAGTTTTGCTATCGTCCAGTGTTGCTGCCAAACCTTCCATTACAAATTTATTCACTTCATCATCCGTGAAACCGAGCACTGCAGCATGGTCTCCATAAGCGGAAATACCTTTTATGCCATAAGTAATAGTCTCCCTCAAGGAACGAATATCCTCATTTTCTGTTCTCAAAACACCGACTTTTTCTCCGAAAGTTTGGTAATCTGCCGGCTCAACATGAAAAGTAACAGCTTCGGGAGGAGGCAATGGACAAGGTTCTCCGTGTTTGGCAAGGTAAAGGCTGTTTAATTCATCAAACCTATCATCCCGCCTTTGCAGAATTTCGGGAATTAAATCCAGATAGACATCCTCGTTAAAGTTTGCATTGGTTATGGTCCTAAACAAGCCCTGCATCACGAAAATACTGTCTTCCGGGTAATATTTCCCGAATTGATACAATTTGGTGTTCACCCACGCTAAACCCTTTAACCCGTAAATCGTTAAATCCATCAAATGACAAAGGGTATCCTTTTTACCGCAAACACCTTGAACGGTGCAGCCGCTGTTGCGTGCCGTTTCTTGACATTGATAACAAAACATGCTCATGTCTTTCTCCTTTATTTTATGGTCTTGGTAATTTCATAACTAAAAGACGGGCAACCTGTTCCGTCTGATTATATAAAGCATGAGGAATTTGCGCCGGACTTTCAACCAATGTTCCCGCCGGACAAACTTGACGCTCAGCTCCAATTTCAATGGTCAGTTCGCCTTCCAAAACATAAAAGACAACATTAACAGGCGTCTTATGTGCAGGTAAAGTGCAACCGGCTTCAACACTCATGTGAACGATTTGACCTTCCGATTGGTCGTAAATTTTCCTACCCGTAACTCCGTTTTTGTCACGAATAACTTCAGCATCTTGCCACTTACGTGTTATCATAACTTGTCTCCTTTTATTGATTTAAAATTTATTCTATACATTTCTATGTCTCTTTGATCAATTTTTCCAATGTCTGCCAGAGCTTTTTCCCTTCCTCGGTAAGCGAAAAAGAGTAATCGGACAGCTGCCATTGCGTAATTAATAAACGCAAAGAACCGATAATAATGCGAAATAACTGAACAGCCGATAAATCGTTTCTAATCTCTTTTTTGCGTTGTGCGGCACGAATTGATTTTATTATTTGCTCGCTGTGTTTGTGCATTATATCAAGATTGTGTGCTCCCAAAGAGGGATCATTCCAGAATATTTCTTCCGAAAACATGACCTTCGCCAAATCCGGATTAGCGGTAAAAAGTTCATAACGATTCATGACAAAAGCTTTCACCTGCTCCATTGGATCTTGTATATTCTCCGTAATGGAGCCCATAATCTGCTGTGCCAACGCCTCAAAATAAGCCAAGATTTGATGAATAAGTTCATTTTTACTGCTGAAATATCGGTATAAAGCTGCTTCAGAAACACCGACAGCAGCAGCCAAATGTTTGATCGTAAGTTCTTGATATCCTTTTTGAGCAATGATTTCAATCGCTTTATTAATAATTTGCTGCTGTCTTTCCGTGAAATTCATATTACCCTTCCTTATGTAAGTAAGCATTCACTTACTATTATAATCCGTATTTCTACTCCGCCAAATATTATCTTGAATTTTATTCAGCTTTAAATGCTATCTGATTGATATTCAATTCTGTTACAATTATATTAAATTTCGGTTCGCGGTTCGGCTATGAACATCACATTTGTGGAAAGCGCCATAGGTAGCCATGTTAAAGGCAGATGTAAAGTCTGTTTTATCCTAAAATCCTGATGTAATAAATAACGATAAAAACGCCAATCGAAGCCTTTATGGCTCGGATAAGCGGAATTTCCGCTGTGGGGAGAAAGCTTTTCTATTTTTCCGAGAGCAGCATAAATCGTATCTTTCACTGTATATTCCCTATATCTGCCGTAATGAAGCAAATATGACCCGAAATTTTTCAGTAAAATTATCGGACCTATTTCAATCGGAACGCTGCTGATAAAATATTTGCAATGCAGCCTGTAACGCAAGATGCCAAGCAACTTCGGAACTTCTTGCGCAGGAATATGCTCGCATGTCTCAAGAGCGATGATAACATCATAATTATTGTTCAATTGCCTGATGATTTCCTCATCTAAAATAGAGCCGTTTAGCAAATGGCAGTTAGGAATGTTTGAAAGCCTCCTTTTGGCTTCCTGATAAAGTTCTTCAATCAGCTCCACTCCGGTGTAATCTATATATAAATAAGGTGTTAGTTCTTCCACTAAACGACCGTAACCGACTCCGATTTCCAAGATTTTTATCTGCTTGTGTCCGTAATGCAAATTTAGCCAATTGCGGACATATTTGAATCGCCTGCCGTGCAGCCAAGCATTTATAGGATTTAACTGCTCATTCATTTCATGCTGAAGCATTGTTACATCCTTTACATCATATTTTACATAATCATTTAATAAAAAACTACTTACTTCATTTCTTTGCCTTTGTCAATAAATTAATTTCCCAAAATCTTCCTTACCATCCACCCCGAGTCCACGCCGAGTCCACCCCGACTTCACCGGCGTGGACTCGGGGTGGATACGGGGTGGTTATTAAGAATGATGTAAAAGAGGGACATCCGGATTTTAGAGTTGACACTATTACCCCTTGCAGGAAAAAAGAGAATAATATGTATAAAATACAAGAGAAAAGAAGGATGGAACAAAAGCATATCGTTCTCATTGTAACGGGCGGAATAGCTGCCTATAAAGCTATTGACCTTGCCGGAAGTATAGTTAAAGAGGGATATTCCGTGCAGACGGTTCTGACAAAAAATGCGCTGAATTTTGTTTCCGCTTTGGATTTTAAAGCAATAACCCACTCGCCTGTTTATACTGAAATGTTCACAAACGACGATCCCATTCCTCATATTACTCTTGCTGATTGGGCGGATTTAGTTGTTGTAGCTCCCGCTACGGCTAATTTGATTGCCAAAGCAGCACACGGTCTTGCGGATGATTTGGCTTCCTCTCTTCTTTTAGCGCACCCTAAACCGGTTTTGTGGGTGCCGGCTATGAATGTTCACATGTATAATCATCCGGCAACGCAAGAAAACCTGCAAACTCTTTTGCAGCGCGGAAATTATGTCTTGGAACCGGTTACGGGAATGTTGGCATGCGGTTATGAGGGCAAAGGTAAATTTCCGCCCGTGGAAGAAATTTTATCTGCAATAAAAACTTATCTGCATTACTCGCGTGATTTAATAGGCAAAAAAGTGCTAATTACAGCCGGCGGAACTGCCGAACCTATCGATCCGATGCGAACTGTTACGAATCGTTCTTCCGGAAAAACAGGTTTAGCTTTAGCTCGAACTGCAGCTTTACGCGGGGCGGAAGTAAATTTAGTTTATGCCGATGTGAGTGTTTCCATACCCTATTACCTCAACTCTGCCGTCTATACTCAAACTGCGGCAGAGATGGCACAAGCGGTGGAAAAACTTGCTCCGGAAATGGATATCATCGTTATGGCAGCTGCAGTTTCAGATTTTACACCTCTTCAACCTTCAGCGGAAAAAATCAAAAAAAGCGCTGCTCTTGAACTAAAATTGCGGCAGACTGAAGATATTTTGCAAAAACTCGGACAAATCAAAAAAACGGGACAAAAATTAATCGGCTTCGCTGCAGAAACTGAAAATCTTTCCTCTAACGCAAAAACCAAACTGGAGCAAAAAAATCTTGATTTAATCATAGCTAACGACATTCAGGTCTGCGGAAGGGATGAAACGGAAATGATCCTGCTCACCAAAAATTCACAAGAACAGATAAAAGCTGATAAATTCCAAGCTGCCCACCTAATTTGGGATAAAATAAAAGAATTATGAAACTGCCAAAAAACATAGTCATTACAGGTGCCAACGGTCAATCCGCCTCAAATTTGGCTGCGGAACTGTTGCGTCAAGGTTGCAATTTGATTTTATTGGTGCACGACAAAACGGACAGAATTCAACCTTTACTTGCTCAATTCCGCAATCAATGCAAGTTGGGAAAATGTGATTTAAGTAAATTTGACGCCACATCCGAACTCCTTACAAATTTAATAAAAGAAACTGATTGGCAACCCGAAGGTTTGGTTCATACTGCAGCAGTGCGCAGTTATGATGCGAAAGCGCTCTCCGAAAGCGATCCGGCACTCTGGCAAGAAATTTTCTTCCTGAATATTTCCATGGCTTACAATATCTTAAGATGCGTTTTACCCGGTATGATAGAACGGAACCTCGGAAAAATTGTGCTGTTCGGTTCTAATGTAACCCGCACCGGACTTCCTTTCGGTTCCGCTTATGCTGCTGCTAAATCGGCTTTGGCAAATCTGACACGTAGCGTAGCTTGGGAAACTGCTGCGGAAAATATACAAATCAATATCCTCTCTCCCGCTCCCATAGAAACTGATCTGGAAAGCGATTACAGCGGTGAATATTTGAAATTCAGACAGGAATATTTTGAGGCTTACCGCCAATCTCATCCCGCACATAAATTAGTTTCTTTGCAAGATGTGACGCAAGCTGTGCTTTCTTTACTGAATTTGGAATGCAATTCACTTTCAGGCGAAGAAATTTATCTCACCGGAGGAGTCCTCTGAATATGTCAAAAAAATTGATTTCTTTAATTTTCTTCCTAATTCCCTTGATTTTTGCAATTAATTTGCACAGCGTCATCACAGACGGCGAAAAGCTCACTTTTACGATTAAATACGGAATTATAAATGCAGCAGAAGCTACGCTGGAAATAAAAAGCACAAAATTGGATGATACACCCGTCTGGAAAATCACTTCCAATGCCCGAACTTATCCGTTTTTCGATTCAGTCTTCAAAGTGCGCGATGTGGTTGAAAGTTGGTGGGAAAAAGAAAACCTGCGCACCCTTTGCTTTTCCAAACGCTTAAATGAAGGAACATATAAACAATATCGCGTGCAGACTTATGATCATAACAAAAAAACTGCTATTTATAAACGCTGGAATTTTAAAAAAGGGACTTTCAAAACCAAAGAAGTCCCCATTCCCGCCAATACTCAAGATATTCTTAGCGCTTTTTATTACGTTCGGCAGCAGGATCTTTACCCCGGGAAAAATGTCCTCGTAGATATTTCCACAGACGGAGAGTCTTACAGAACACAAGTCGTTATCCATCGCAGAGAAACCATTGATAGTATTTTCGGCAAAAAACAATGCTTGGTGATCGAACCTCAACTAAAAAGTGAAGCCATCTTCAAACAATCCGGTCGCATCTTGATTTGGATAACAGATGACCCTTACAAAATTCCGCTAAAACTTACCAGCCAAATAACTTTTGGCGCTTTTACCGCTGTGCTTAAATCCGCAGAAAATGTTCCCTACCCGATTGTGAACGATTAATTGATGCCTGATTTCACTAAAAAAAGCAGCTATTATTACAATCTTCCCAAAAATCTCATTGCCCAATACCCTCTTCCTGAACGCACACAAGCCAGACTAATGCTGCTAAACAGACAACAGCAAACAATTTCACATCGTCACTTTTTTGAATTGCCTGAAATATTGCAAGCCGGTGATGTCCTCGTCTTAAATAAAACAAGAGTAATTCCAGCTCGCCTTTTTGCCAAAAAACAAAACGGAACAAAAGTGGAAGTTTTTCTTTTGAACGAAGTTAAAAATGATGTGTGGAAATGTATCGTGCATCCCGGAAAACGATTAAAACAACCGCAAGAAGTTATTTTTTCCGAAAAGTTAAGCGGTTTTATCGGTTCTGCCGATCAAGATGGAGTTAGAGAAATCACTTTCCGCTACACAGGTGATTTTTGGCAGCTTCTGGAGCAAATAGGACATGTGCCTTTACCGCCTTATATACAAAGAAATGATGAAGCCTCCGATAAATCTGATTATCAGACAGTTTACGCAAGCGTTAACGGTTCTGTGGCTTCTCCCACTGCAGGATTACACTTCACGCAAGAATTACTTGATACTTTAAGTCAAAAAAGTATCACTCTTGCCGAAGTCTTGTTGCATGTTGGTTTAGGGACTTTTCGTCCCGTCAAAGTTGACGATATAACTCATCATAAAATGCACTCCGAATTTTGTCAGATTGATGAAGAAACGGCTGAACTAATTAATCAAGCCAAACAAGAAGGAAAAAGAATTATCGCTGTCGGAACCACTTGCGTTCGTACTTTGGAAAGTATGGCTGAGAACGGAAAAATTATCCCTGGTCAAAAATGGACGGATATTTTTATCTACCCTGGCAAAACTTTCCAAATAATAGACGGACTGCTGACTAATTTTCACTTGCCGGAATCCACTTTAATTATGTTAGTTGCCGCTTTTGCAGGTTATGATTTTACCATGAAAGCATACGAAACAGCCGTTAGTGAAGAATATCGCTTTTTCAGCTACGGCGACGCTATGCTGATTTTATAGCTTTATTATGCTGCGCGAAATTATAAATATTCCTGTCTGCTTCTGCTTTCATCCGACCAAGACTGATAGCACTATGCAAGATGCTAAAAATATAATTGACGAGGTAAAAGTTCCCTGTAATTTTTTGTGTCGGGCAGACAGTCAAACTTGCGGTCGCGGACGAGAAAACAATTTTTGGCTTTCTCCCGAAGGCGGATTGTGGTTCACTCATGTTGTTAAATTAACAGAATTCTTTCCCCAACTTTCATTGCTGCCTGCTTTGTGTCTGTTAAATATTCTGACCGATTTTTATCCGGATTTGTGCGAAAAAACTAAACTGAAATGGCCCAATGATATTCTTTATAGAGGGAAAAAGTTAGCGGGAATATTGATGGAAACTTGGAAAGAATATTTGCTTACCGGAGTCGGAATAAACACCAATAATGAAATAACATTATCCGATGCCGTATGGCAGCCTGTCAGTCTTAAAAATATTTTAGGATTTCAGGTATCAAACTCAGCCCTGCTTTCAACTTTTCTGAAAAGATATTCTCAAATGTTATCCCAATTTGAGCAAGAGGGCTTATATCCTTTTCTGAAAGCTCTCAATGCCAATTTATACGGCAGGAACAAGAAATTTGTATTAGTCCGCGGAAATGAAACCTATAAAGGCATTTGTCGTGGTTTTAATGAAGATGGCGCTCTGATATTTGAAATTTCGTCGGGAGAAAATCTTTCTGTCTATTCGGGAAACCTTCTTCCCTATGTATAAAAGTCATTTTTCTTGACACAAACACCACTTATTGAAAGAAAGATAAAAATTAATATTTTTTTCCGAAAGAGATGGAGGTATAATGAAAAAGTGGCTTCTGCTTTTGACGCTGAGTCTGACCCTAACGGCTTTGCTTTCTGTTACTACTGTGAAAGTTGCTGTTTTACCGTTAAAAAGATTGGACAGTCCCAGCAAATATATTCAAAAAATCATGACAATCAGAGATTTGCAGCGCACTTTTGATAAAGAGGATAAATTCGAATTGATCGATTTGAAAACCACCGCCGAAGTCTTCAATGATCTCAATTTTGAGGACATAGACGAAATGGAAAAAGAAGACATGGCGGAAATCGGTCGTGAGCTGAAAGCAGATGTTGTTGTCCTGGGTTCTATCAGCACCATTAATGAGCAGACTTACAGCATCCAGTTCCGCTTTTACAGTATGCGCACCGGTGACATCGTTTCCCAGCGTATTGACGTGGCAAAAGACAAAAAGAAACGCTGGCAAGTGTTGGATAATGATTTTATGGGAAAGCTGACAGCATTCGTTGAACAGGAGCAGGATAAGATTATGACTTTGGCAGTTCAGGACTATCAAGCGGAAAATTTTGACCAAGCAGAGCAGGGTTTTATCAACTTGCTTAACTATAATCCGGAGAATAAGCAGGCTTATTATTATCTCGGATTGATCAATTATCAGAAAAAGAATTATCCCGATGCCATCACCAACTTTAATAAATCTTTATCAGATACTCTTTCCACAAATGATATTAACGCTTTAGCCGGCTTGGCTAATGTGTATCGTGACACAGGAAATAAGGAAATGCTGATCAACACTTTAGTCAAACAAGCAACCATACAAGAAGATGAAGAATTGTGGTTAAATATCGCTAATCTTTATGCCGAGATTGGTCAAAACATCAAAGCCAAAGAAGCTTTGCAGGAAGCTTTAAGAATTAATCCCGATTTTACGAAAGCACATTACCGCATGGCTTTCCTGCTTTATGACATGGGTGAATACAATGAAGCCATTCCTTATTTGGAAAAAGCAGTGAATGAAAATCCCGACAACGATTTCTTAACTCGGCGGTTAGCTTTTGCATATCAAAAAGCAGGACGCATTGATGAAGCTATCAGCCGTTATGAAAGTGTGATTGTAAGCAATCCGACAAGCACTCAAGCATACTTGAATCTGGCAGGTTTGTATAGAACTGCTGCCGGTGAAGCGGTAGACAAGGGCAACACCGCTTTGGCAAATGAGTATAATAGAAAGACAATTGCAACTTTGGACAAAATGAAAGCGGTGGATCCTGAAAATCCTACTCTTTATTTAAGATACGCGGATGTTTATCTTTCCACGAACAGATTGGCGGAAGCCGAAGCCAATGCCAATTTAGCTTTATCAAAAGACCCGACCCTGTATCAGCCGTATGTTATTTTAGCCACGATAAATCAGCGACGCGGTTCCGAAAAATACAATCAATTTATTGATTTGGAAAAGAAAGCCAGAGAAGCTTACGGTCGCACCGCTACTCGTTTAAGTAAAGAACGCGACGCTGCAAGAATAGCCGCCAACGCTTACTTCAGAAAAGCGGACGAACAATTGAGAGCTGCCAAAGTAAGAACTGACGAACCGGAAGCTCTTAGTGATATTAACAGTAAATTGACCTTGATGGCTCAATTAATAGATCAAACAAGTAAAATCTATTAAAGAATACAGTTTAACCTAAAATCGAACCGGTACTTGAGTGCCGGTTCTTTTTTTGCCGGAAAGAGAAAACCGGCTGAAGAATTAGCAGAACAGAATCAGCTTGGAAGTTTTTCCTCAAGTTCGGCAAACAGTTTGGTTAAAGCGGGAATAGCATTATCCAGTTCTTCGCGAGTTTTGATATAAAAAGGCTCGCCATAAATTGCAGTAACAGTGCAGAAGGGTTTAGGCAGGCGAAATTTATCCCAAGAGTGAAAGATCCATTCACGGTCGGCATGCATAGCAACAGCAATAATTGGAACTTGTGCCGTGTAAGCAATTCTGGCAACTCCCGGCTGAATTACTTTTGAAGGTCCTTTAGGACCGTCGGGAGTAATGCCCAACTGACGCTCTTTTGCCATGCGCAACATCATTCTGTATGCATTAGAACCTTGTCTATTCGTAGAACCTCTTGCAGTTACAAAGCCCAATTCTTCTACCGGACCCGCAATCAATTCTCCGTCTTGAGAAGAAGAAATTGCCACACATGCATCGGAACCTATTCGGTGCAAAGTCATCAGCAGAATATCACGATGCCAAAACATAAAGATGCACTTGAAATCATCGGGCGGTTTATTGATAATGTTAAAGTGGATCGTTTTTGCCAGACAGCGCAGGAAAAGAGCACCTGCTTTGCGTTCGCAATGCATTAACCAAGAGGGGATTTTCATATTTGAAGCATATTTCTGATGATTTTTACAGTCTCCACGGAAGCGACTTTGCTGCCCAAAATGTCATGGATGCGTCGCAATTCCTCTTTTGTTTCTTCATACAATTTGCCGTCTGATAAATAGGTCTGAATCACTTGCTGCAAACGCTCTGGCTTCACTTCATCCTGAATTAATTCAGGGAAAACTTTCTTCTCCAAAATGAGGTTTGGCAAACCGATCATCTTTACTTTAATATAGCGTTTTCCTATCTCGTAAGAAATACGGTTTGCCACATAGACAATAGCACCGGGAGTGCCGATAAAAGCGGCTTCCAATGTGGAAGTTCCGCTCTTGAGCACCAAAAAATCACAGTATTTCATCATTTCATAATTATAGCCGTCAATGATAAAAGGTCGGATTTGAGCATAGCGATCAATCAGGTTCTGATACAATTGATGCGAGACTGAGAGGCTTTTGGAAAAAAGAAATTGGTAGCGGTCGGCATCCATCCTACTAATTGTCTGCAGATAAATCGGTAAAAGTTTGTTCACTTCATTATTACGACTGCCGGGAAAGAAACCGAGCCATTGTTTAGCAGGATCCAATCCATAAAAGTTGGCAAAAGCATTACGATCCAGTTCAAAACTGACTTCTTCCGCAATGGGATGACCCACATAAGCGGCATTGATATTATGAATTTTCAGCAGTTCTTCTTCAAACGGCAGAATGCAGGCAACCTGACGCGTCCGCTCTCTCAATTGATAAACGCGTTTATGCTGCCAAGCCCAAAATTGAGGAACGATAAAATACAGCACATCAATCTTTTCATCGTCAGCCATGCGAGCAATTCTTAAATTCATACCCGGATAATCAACCAAAATTGCCAAATCAGGTTTTTGCGTCTTGAATAATTTCTTAATCGTTTTCTCCACTTTTAGGAAAAAGCTCAAATGCATTGCCACTTCCACAAAACCCATCACGGCAAATCTTTCAAAAGGAAACAAAGGCTGTAGTCCTTCAGCTTGCATACGCCTTCCGCCAATACCTATATGTCGCAAAAAAGGAATTTCCTGATTCAATCTATGCATGACAAGTGAGGCATGTAAATCCCCGGAACTTTCGCCCGCCAGCCAAAAAATCGTTTTGCTCGGCTGCATATTTTTCTTCTCTCTCCCGCTATTTATGGTCGTTTATATACAAATGTGATGTATAGCATAAATTTATCATTGACAATTCAGTCAATAAAATTAGTAAAAGGTATTGAATTTGCATGTTAAAAACGAATAGAATAAAATCTTTAAAGAGAGGAACCAACCGATCGAATTATCGCTCGTTCAAAACTGAGAGGCTCATCATATTAAAGAGGGATTAAATATGAAAAAAGGGGTTGTTCTTATATTTTTATTCTTTTTAATTACGCATTTAGCGCTGAGAGGGGAAACTCGTTACCAAATGTTGGAAGACTTCGAAGACGGGTCAGTCACCCTTTCTTCTTATTCCAACGAAGACCTCGCTCCGAATGCTTGGACGCTTGATCAGACCTATACCTATAATTCTTCCCAATATGCGTTAAAATTAAGCGGCAATACTTGGAAGCAAGAAACCCTTCCCTCTCTTGATTTAGGAGCGGGAAAAGTTTTGCAGGTAGCAATTAGAAACACGGGTTCCTCTGCAAGAATTCAAGGCATAGGTTTTAGCAGCGGAACACACACCTTGTTTTATTCCATAGACGGAACTGCAATTCTCAACATAGAACAATGGGTAACGGTTTATCAAGGCGCTTTTAGCACATCTGTATGGAACTTGTATCAACTTCCCGTTTCGGATGATTGGTATGCTTATTTTGACGAATATCCGGTTATAAATTCCGTCATATATATAAATGATTTGGACAGCGGCAGCGGCAATATCTGGTTTGACAATCTTTGTCTTTTGACTTCAGAAATTCCTGTTGCACCGCAAGTTTCCGTCTCTTATAATATGGGAAAAGTGAAACTGAATTTCGACCGAACGCGCAATGTGACCGTCAATTTCTTTTCCGATGTCTTTGACCCGGACAGTAATACTTTTTCTTACCGTTGGGATTTCGGTGATTCCACTTACAGTCAGGCAGCGAATCCTGTTCACATTTTCACAGCCGCAGATGACCATCCGTATACTGTAACTTTGAAAGTCACGGATGACACGGGCAGATGGGGTTTGGCACGATGTAATGTCAATGTAGATGCCGGAAGCGGTAACTTGCCAATTACGCTTAATTTTGTAGGCGATATTATGTTGGCTCGCAATTATGAAAACCCAGGCGGAATTATCAATACGCAAGGAGTGAACGCTATTTTCCTGCCTACTAAAAATATTTTAGGCGATGCGGCAGACATCACAAACGCCAATCTGGAAGTTGTTCTCACCAATCGCGGAACTCCTCATCCCACAAAATCTGTCGTCTACAGAGGCAATCCCAATAACATTAACGGTTTAGTCTACGCGGGAATTGACATTGTCAGCGTCGCCAATAACCATATTTTGGACTATGGATATGAAGGTTTGCATCAGATGCTGGACAGTTTAACCGCCAAAGGCATTTTGTATAGCGGTTCCGGAGCCAATTCTTACGAAGCATACACTCCGGCTTTTACAAATTCTTACGGCTTAAATATTGCATGGCTGCGCAGTTGTGATCGCACCGGTCAATACAACAACGCTCAACCTTTTTTGAATGCAGGCTATAATAAACCCGGATTTGCTCTTTTTACTCCCTACTATCTATCACAACAACTTGTTGCAGTAGAAGGCATTGCCGATTTGAAGATAGTGGAAATGCACGGCGGAAGCGAATATTCTTTAACACCGGGAAGCGGCTATGATCGCGAGCAACTTTTTGAAGGCGAAATTGAAGATGAGGAATACAGCCTCTATTCTGATGTGCCTCATATGTGGGATATTGCCATCAGACACTACGCAATTGAACAAGGTGCAGACCTGGTCATAGTTCATCATCCGCACATTCCTCAAGCTGTGGAAATGTATCAGGGAAAACTGATTGCGCATTCTCTCGGCAATTTTGTTTTTGATTTAGATTATCCTGAAACCATGCCGACTTTTATTCTTTATGCGAATGCGGATTTTTCCGGCTTTTCCGACTTTCGCATCATTCCTTGTTTCATCGACAACTTAATTCCCAGAAGAGCATCCGCAAAATTGGGAGTTCATATTTTAGATTATTTAGCCAAGCGCTCTCGTGACCTGAACACAATCCTTTGGGTCAATAAAGACGATGTTACTGCAACAGTTGTTACAGATACGACTTCCGTGAATTTTACTCCAACCTCCACCAATCTGCAGCTTCATTTACAAAATATCGGCTCCGGTAGTTATGCCACAGAACCGATTAAATTTATGCGCAACGGAAGTGTCAGCAGTTTGGATGAAGTCCATCCCGGACAGGATTGGCAGGCAAGACTCGGTCAGGAATGCGTGTGGACTTGCAATATGGAAGATGAAGGCGGCAATCTTTTTAACCCGACAGGCACAAACGCATCTTTTACTACAGAGTGTGCTCATGAGGGATTGCGTTCGCTGCTGATTTCTGCTTCTGGCACATCAGCAACCGTTCCGCTGAAAGCAAAAATGAAGTGGTATGACAATACGAAAAAATGCACTCTGCACGCTTGGATTAAAACTGTTGATGCCACGGGCGTCAATGTAGACATAAAATACTTTTCTTCCCGCACTTCAAATAATCCTTCTTCCACGGAAAGCCTTATCGGCAGCAACTTATCCGGCACTTCAGATTGGACTTTTTATTATAAAGAAATTACCATACCTTCCAATTGCAGCTATTATCTTATCGTATGTAAAGCCGTGAACGGTTCAGCTTATTTTGATGAAGTCGGCTTAATCGAATGGACTGACTGGCAAAACTTTTCAGCATACCAAACGGTAAATTTCCCCAATGATTATTATTGGCTGCAAATTCAAGGCTCCGATAATCCTAAAAGCATCAGAGTCCGGTATACGGAAAAAGAGGTCACAACTTTTGTCCAAAGCCGCCCGGAAAAAGGAAATACTGAAATTGTTTCCGCTCTTCGCTGCTATCCCAATCCTTGCCAAAACGCTGCTCATTTTTCTTTTAATCTGAAACAACCCGCTAAACTGAAGTTGAATGTCTATAATGTTAAGGGACAATTAGTTAAAACCTTGGTAAATGAACAAAAGGATGCCGGTTTATATAAATTGAGTTGGGACGGAACAGATTGCTACTCAAAGCCTGCAGCAAGCGGAATTTATTTTTATCAATTACAGGCAGGAAACAGTAAAATTACCCGCAAATTAGTATTACTGCGTTAAAGTAAATTTTTTTACCTTCTTAATAACCACACCGTATCCACCCCGAGTCCACGCCGGTGAAGTCGGGGTGGACTCGGCGTGGATACGGCGTGGATGTTAAGGGAGCAATTTTGCAGATAAAATATTAATCAATTGATTGACAATCAGATATGCAAATAAAGAGAAAAAAATCAGGTGAAAGTGCTTGACATTCATAAATGTATAAATATTTGTGCATACAAGAAACTTCAATGAGAGGAAAAATGAGTGTTCAATGTTTATGTAAAAATATACCGCAGAGTAAAATAGACGCTATTCTGCAAGCTATGCCGCCGGATGAGCAAATAAAACGGCTCGGAGAATTGTTCTTCATTTTCAGTGAACCCTCTCGCTTGCGCATAATCCATGTCCTTATGCACCAAGAACTGTGCGTCGTGGATTTGGCGGCACTGATTGGAATGCAGCAACCTGCTGTTTCACAACAACTTAAACTCTTGCGCTTATCTCATTTGGTGAAGTATAGAAAAGAGGGCAAAACGGTGTATTATTCCCTTGCGGACGAACATGTTTCAGAATTATTTCGCATAGGGTTACAACATATCCAAGAAACAAAAAAGGAATAAAAGATGGTAATTGAAGAATACGAACTGGAAAATCTTTGCTGCGAAAGCTGCGCGCAAAATATTGAAGAAAAAATCCGCAATCTGCCTGAAGTGGATAGTGCACACTTAGATTTTCTCAAGAAAACTCTGACTGTTAAGACGAAGACCAATCGCGTTCTGGAAGCTGAAATCCGCAAAACTGTCAAAAATGTGGAACCCGATATCCAAATCAGACAAGTTTCTCAAACGGTTAAACAGACGCATCCACCTCTTCCTTGGCCCTTATTGACAGCCGGTTTAGGAGTGTTGGTTTATGTTGCAACCTATTTTAGCGCATTGCCTATGCAGCAGAAAATCATAATATATATAATTGCCTATATATTAAGCAGTTGGAGAGTGCTATTTAATGCTTTACTTAAAGCATTCAAAGGCTGGTTTTTGGATGAGCATTTCCTGATGAGTATTGCATCTTTGGGGGCTGTTTTCCTCGGTTCTTATCCGGAAGCAATTGCTGTTATGTTTTTATACGAAATCGGACAATTTTTGGAAAACAAAGCGGTAGACAGCTCGCGCAATTCCATTTTAAGTTTATTGAAACTAAAATCTGATGTCGTGCACAGGGTTATAGGTGATAAAACAGACGAAGTTCCCATCGGTGAAATTGTTCGCAACGAAAGCATTGTCGTCCTTCCTGGTGAAAGAATTCCCCTTGACGGGACGGTTTTGGAAGGTCAATCTGCTTTGGATACATCCGCTTTAACAGGTGAAGCTTTGCCGCAATCTGTGCAAACAGGCGATGAAGTTTTGGCGGGAACTCTAAATTTAAGCGGGCGTTTGGTCATTAAAGTGACTTCCATAGATGCGGAGAGCACTGTCACCAGAATTATGCATTTAGTGGAAGATGCCGCTCAGAAAAAGAGTAAAACTGAACGCTTCGCTTCACAATTTGCCAAGATTTATACGCCGATCGTGGTTTTTCTGGCTCTGATAATTGCCATAATTCCGCCTGCTGTATCCTTTACTCCGTGGTCAGTTTGGTTCAAAAGAGCGTTGGTCTTCCTTATAGTTTCCTGTCCGTGCGCATTGGTAATTTCCATTCCTTTGACCAGTTACGCTGCCATTGGTGCTGCGGCAAGAAAAGGGATTTTGCTGAAAGGCAGTAATTTTCTGGATGCTTTAGCCCGCGCTACGACTTTTGTCTATGACAAGACAGGCACTTTAACTACGGGAAAATTGGAAGTTCAGCAGCTTGTTCCTCTGCCTGAAGTGTCGGAAGAAAGGTTAGCAGTGGCAGCGTTGACTTGTGAAGACAGTTCCACTCATCCCATTGCTGAAGCAATCAAAGCCAAATTTGCCGGTCAATACACGCATCCGCAAGTTTTTATGCAGGAAGAATTTCACGGTAAAGGAGTCAAAGTTCAAACGGCAAATCAGGTTTTGTATGCCGGCAGTCGTGCTTTTTTACATGAGGAACAAATCATCAACCTTCCTCCGGAACCGGAAGACACTTGCATTTTCGTAGCCGAAAACGGAGTTTGCTTAGGCTACATAACTTTCAGGGACGAGATTAAAGACGATTTCCCCGCTGTCATAAAAAATCTGAGGAAAATGGGTATTCGCAAACATATCATGCTTACCGGCGACCATGCAATCCAAGCGGAAAAAGTTGCTTCCAAACTTGGTTTGACGGCTTTTCACGCGCGTTTGCTTCCTGCCGATAAAATGGAACAGTTGGAAGCGATTGAGCAAAGCCAGAAAAGTCCCGTTGCTTTCATTGGAGACGGGTTAAATGATGCCCCCGTAATCGCTCGCGCAGAAATCGGAATAGCGATGGGTGCAATCGGAAATCAGGCTGCGATTGAAGCTGCAGATGTAGTTCTGATGCAGGATGAGCCTCATCAATTGTTGAATGCGGTAAAAATGGCACGCAGAACAAGAAAAATTATGTGGGAAAATATTATTTTCGCTTTGGCGATCAAAGTTGCCGTAATGGTTTTGGCGATAATGGGAATTGCCACTTTGTGGGAAGCTGTTCTTGCCGATGTCGGAGTTACGCTTTTGGCAATCGGAAATTCCATGCGGTTGGTGCATAAGTGATACCGATATTGACAAAATCAAGCACCTAAGTTTTCAAGACAATAAAATCAAAAAAGGGAAGAAATTATGTCTTTGCGAATTACATTACCTGACGGCTCGATAAAGGAATATTCCGCACCTGTTACTCCTCTTCAAGTTGCCGAAGATATTTCTCCGCGCTTGGCTGAAGCTGCCGTGGCTGCAGAAGTGAACGGAAAAACAGTTGATTTATGTTCCGAGATTACAGAGGATGCAAATCTGATTATTCAAACCTTTTCCGATGCCAAAGGCAAAGAAATATACTGGCACAGCACTGCACACTTGATGGCTCAAGCGGTCAAACAGCTTTTTCCTGAAGTTAAAATCACAATCGGACCCGCAATTGAACAAGGCTTTTATTACGATTTTGACAGGGATGAACCTTTTTCGGAAGAAGAATTGGCACAAATAGAAAATCGGATGCGCGAACTGATAGCGCAGAATTTGCCCTATACCAGAAAGGAACTTTCCAAGCAGGAAGCAACGAAAATTTTTGCCGAAATGGGAGAAAATTACAAGCTGGAACTTCTGGATGCCATTCCCGACGATGAAATCATTTCCACTTATACTCAGGGCGATTTTATAGATTTGTGCCGCGGACCACATCTTCCCTCCACCGGAAAAATCAAAGCGATTAAGTTGCTAAAGACATCCGGTGCCTATTGGAGAGGGGATGAACATAACAAAATGCTCCAACGCATTTACGGAATAAGCTTCCCGACTGAAAAAGAATTGAAGGCTTTCCTTACTATGTTGGAAGAAGCCAAAAAGCGGGACCACCGCAAACTCGGTAAAGATTTGGACCTTTTTTCCATCAGTGAAGAAGTCGGGCCGGGGCTGGTTTTATGGCATCCAAACGGGGCAATGATGCGTCATTTAATTGAACAATATTGGAAAGAAATGCATCTTAAAAATGGCTATAAATTAGTTTATTCGCCTCATATCGGGCGTGCCGAATTGTGGAAAACAAGCGGACACCTCGGCTACTACAGTGAAAACATGTATTCTCCGATGGATATTGAGGGTCAGGAATATTACATAAAACCGATGAATTGTCCGTTTCACATCGCTATCTATAAATCGTCCTTACGCAGTTACAGAGAACTGCCTTTACGTTTGGCTGAATTGGGAACAGTGTATCGTTACGAGCGTTCGGGAGTTTTGCACGGATTGATGAGAGTGCGCGGTTTTACTCAAGACGATGCTCACATTATTTGCACTGCGGATCAGCTTAATTCTGAAGTGGAAAAATTGCTCGTTTTTGCCATGGATATGCTGAAACATTTCGGCTTTGAGCAATTCCAAATTTTCCTTTCCACCATGCCTGAAAATCCTGTTGGCGAAAAAGCGGATTGGGATATGGCTACTGAAAGTCTGCGTCTTTCTCTGGAAAAATTAGGCATTAGTTATGAGATAGATGCGGGCGGAGGCGCTTTTTACGGTCCGAAAATTGACATCAAAATCAAAGACGCCTTAAACAGAGCCTGGCAATGCACCACTATTCAATTTGATTTTAATGAGCCTCAACGCTTCAATATGGAATACATCGGAGCTGACAATCAACCGCACAGACCATATATGATCCACAGAGCAATCTTAGGTTCTATGGAACGATTTTTCGGCACTCTGTTGGAATATCACGCGGGCAATATGCCCTTGTGGTTGTGCCCCATTCAAGTTATGGTGATGTCCATAACTGACGCACAACTTGATTATGCCAAAGAATTGACTGATCAGCTTGTGCAGCAAGGCATCAGAGCGGAAGCTGACCTCCGAAGCGAAAAGATTGGTTACAAGATTAGAGATGCGGAACTGAAAAAGATACCATTTATGTGCATCGTCGGTAAAAATGAAGTTGAGAACAGGCAAGTGACTTTGCGCAGACATACAGTCGGGAACTTGGGCGCCATGAGCATTGAAGATGCAATCCAAAAGATCAATTCAGAGCTTTGATATGGCGGATAAAGCGTCTCCTGCAGAAATCGTAAAACAGGAATTACATGTGGCAGCCAAAGCCATTACCGAAGTAGCGGAAAAATTGGATGAAGCTTCTTTGCAAAAGGCTTTTGACATATTGCTCAATTGCAGCGGGAAAGTGGTGGTTACCGGTTTGGGTAAAACGGGAATTATCGCTCGGAAAATAGCGGCAACTCTTTCCAGTACCGGCACGACAAGTATTTTTTTACACGCGGCGGAAGGCGTTCACGGTGACCTGGGCGTCCTGCAGGAAAAAGATGTTTTAATGGCTGTTTCCAATAGCGGCTCCAATCAGGAATTGCTCTCCGTCGTTTCTTACGCCAAATTTCTAACCGTTCCGGTAATTGCGTTAACGGGAAACGCAACTTCACTTTTGGCAGCAAGTGCCGATGTTGTTTTGGATTGCTCAATTCCAAAAGAGTATGAACCTTTCGGATTAGTCCCGACTGCCAGCACCACGGTAGCTTTAGCTGTCGGAGATGCTCTGGCGGTTGCTCTGCTCAAACATAAAGATTTTGCCGAAAAGGATTTTGCGCTCTTCCATCCGGGCGGGACAATAGGTAAAAAATTATTGCTGCGAGTGAAAGATCTGATGCATTCCGGCAATGACCTGCCCCTTGTATCTGCCGACCAAAAAATGTCCGCCGTAATTATGGAAATGACAAGTAAGCATTTGGGTTGCTCGACAGTGATTGACAATAACGGTGTGCTAATAGGCATGATTACTGACGGAGACTTGCGCAGGCAATTACAGCAGAAGCAGACTCATCTTTTGGAATACACTGCTGCCGATTGCATGACTAAAAATCCCAAATTTACTCATCCTGAAGAATTAGCCGTTAATGCCCTAAATTTGATGGAAAGTAATAAAATTACTATGCTGCCCGTTGTTGATGCGCAAAATCATCCTGTCGGAATGCTGCATATGCATGACCTTATCCAAGCAGGCATTATTTAACTGACTTTTCTTCAATGCTGCACAATGTTCTCATTCGTTATCAACCTCCGACTGCAGGTGAACACGAAGTTTCTTTAGCCGCTGATTTTACCGATTGGCAGATCGTTCCCCTCTTTTATAAAGATGGACTGTATGAGCGGGAATTCATTCTACCAACTGGAATTTATCAATATAAATTAATAGTTGACGGAACTTGGATACCTGACCCCTTAGCGGATGAAGTTACACCCGATCCTTTTGGCGGCTTCAATTCTCTTCTGATTTTAACTGATGAGCCGGAAACCTCTTCCCTGCAGGATTTAATCTACTCTGCCGAACCTGTTTTCAGACAAGAAGATAATTTCAACACCCCCGATTGGGTGGCGGAAGGTGTAATCTATCAAATCTTTCCCGACCGCTTCTGTAACGGCAATAAAGCAAACGATCCTGATTTCAGCGAATGGTATTATGCGGATTGCAAAACTCCCCCTCCCAAAGGAACTTATCTGAAACCTTATCAAGAATATTTTCACCTTGTGGAAGATTGGTATGACATCTCCGGCTTGAAACAAAATCCCTACGCTCCAAAAGGGGTTCCCGATTGGTGGAGTTTTTACGGCGGCGATATTGCAGGAGTGCGTAAAAATTTGAATTATTTATTGGATCTCGGTGTCACTATTATCTACTTTAATCCGCTTTGGCAAGCAAAATCAAATCATAAATACGACGCTGCCGATTTCAAAAAAATAGACCCTCATTTCGCTACCGAAGAAGAATTCAAGGATTTTGTCCGCCTTTGCCATGAAAACAGTATTCACATTATTTTGGATATAGCGCTTAATCATACGGGTGAAACCTTTTGGGCATTTAGAGACTGCGTGGAAAAAGGTGAGAAAAGTCCTTATTGGAATTGGTATGATTGGAAAAAATGGCCTCTGCCTTCCCCCCTTCCAGAAGATTTCAATCCGCGTGATTATTATCAATGCTGGTGGGGAGTTAAAGATATGCCGGACCTGAATTATGACCTTTCTCGCCCTCATCCTGATGAAAATGCCGTTAAAAATATCAATGAGGCACAGCCTAATTGGAATATGGTAAACTATATTTTGGATGCTGTTTCCTGGTGGTTAACTGAGATGGATATAGACGGCTTCCGGTTGGATGTTCCGGATGAAGTTCCTTTCTGGTTTTGGCAGCTGTTCAGAGAAAAAGTCAAATCCCTTAAACCTGACGCTTGGCTGGTGGGCGAATTGTGGACTCATGCCGAACAATGGGTCTCTCCTCTTTATTTTGATTCGGTAATGAATTATGCTCATTTCAAAGATCCCGTCCTGGATTATTTTCTGCGTGCCTGCATCAGCAAAGATACTTTTCTGCAAAGATTATATTTGGGACTAAATGCCTATCCCCTATCTTCTTTACTTGTAATGATGAATCTTTTGGGCAGCCATGACACTGTTCGGCTGGCGGAAATTGCTCAAGACAAAATGCCCCAACTCAAATTAGCAGTCTTCTTCCAAATGACTTATATCGGCACTCCGCATATTTATTACGGAGATGAAATCGGTATGCGAGGAGGAAAAGACCCCGATAACAGACGCCCTTTTGATTGGCATTGGTATAATAATTTGACTTCAGTTGAACTGCACGATTATTATAAAAATCTGATTGCGCTCAGAAAATCCCAACCCGCTTTGCAAAAAGGCTTAATCCGCTTTTATGACCATCCCTGCCTTCTCATCTATGAACGCTATTTAGATGATCAAAGCCTGCTGATTATTATCAATAATACTGCTGATGAACAATCTTGGCACCTTCCTCCCGAAATTGAGTTGAGTTCTTTACCCCCTAATGTTTCAAATCTCCGCTTAAACGACAATACTATTTCTATATCCTCTTTTTCCGCTGCTATCCTTTATACCTGAATTTAATTAATACCGAAAATCAATCCAAGAAGATAAAGCTCTTTCCCTTTTGCTTTAAGACTTTGTAAGTCATAAACATTCGTTCAAAATAAACAAAAAAAGATAAAATCTATAAAGTAAATGTAGAATTTATTAAGTAAAACACCAAAAAATCGGAAACAACACATTGACATAAACGGAGCCCTTTCTCTCTGAACAAACTGCCCATAATTCTACACCTAAATTTGCAAAGGCTTTTTTTATAATATAAAATCCAAATAATTTGACCTGTTTATTATTCGCCATTGGCTGTTGGGATAGGTCTCCAAGAAAATTTTAGGCGGTTTTTGTTTGTCTTGTTTCCACTTAAATTCGTAAGCAAAGAGTTTGCCTCCTCTTTCTTCCAGTAAATCAATTTTCTGCTGCTGCCAAGTACGCCAAAAAAACATGTTAGCCGGTATGTTCATATAACTGCGTTTTTTCAGGCGTTCTACAAAAAGATGATTTTCCCACAACATACCGATGTCGTTTCTCAGATTAAGAGGGTTAAAATTAGCTATAAGTGCATTTCTGGTGCCGTCATCATAAAAATAATACTTGCTTTTGGAAGTTAATTTTAAGGAGTTAATATCCTTAGAATTGGATATTTATAAGGAATTAATTTGTCAACAAAAATATGTGTCACAAGTCTGAACTGTTTCTGCTTGACAGAAAGAAGGTTTAATTTTTGGTGGCAAATATGAAAGGGGCATTAGCTCAGTTGGGAGAGCGCATGACTGGCAGTCATGAGGTCAGGAGTTCGACCCTCCTATGCTCCACCAAATTTTAAGCCACTTATCGGATACCTGCCGGTTTGGGATGAGTGGCTTTTTCTGTATCGGGAGAAAGAATATGAAAACATTAACCGAAGCCGATTTTTCAATTATAAAAGATTTAGCGCACCAAGCACGGATTAACATTTTACACATGACTACTTTAGCAGCCTCAGGTCATCCGGGGGGTTCTATGTCCTCTATTGATGTTCTAATGACTTTATACCACATGATTAATCACGATCCGAATAATCCGCAACAAATTGACAGGGATAGGGTAATCATCAGTAACGGTCATATTTCACCCGCAGTTTACAGCACTTTGGGTGCAATGGGCTATTTTAACATAGAAGACGCCATTTCTGAATTCAGGTTAGCAGGCTCAATTTTTGAAGGCCATATTGAAAGAAAAGTTCCGGGAGTGGAATGGACTACAGGAAATTTGGGACAAGGGCTCTCCGCAGGTTGCGGTTTCGCTTTAGCAGAGCGCATAAACAAACTTAATTACCATACTTTTGTTTTGATGGGTGACGGTGAGCAGCAAAAAGGACAAATCAGCGAAGCGCGTCGTTTTGCCATAAAATATAATCTGCGTAGGCTTACCGTTATAATTGATTACAATCAATTGCAGATTAGCGGTTCTATCCATGCTGTAATGCCGCAGGATATAACTGCAAATTGGCAGGCAGCCGGTTGGAAGGTCATATCAATTGACGGACACGATATAAAGCAGATTCACGATGCTTTGTTGGAAACTGCAAATTCGGAACAACCTTGCATGATTTTGGCTCATACAATTATGGGCAAAGGCGTTTCCTTCATGGAAAATCAGGCTAAGTATCACGGTTCCGCTTTAAAACCTGACCAATTGGAACTCGCGTTGCAGGAACTACAAGGTGAAAATAAACTGGAATATTATCGCCAATTGCGAGAAGAAAAAAAATCCGCCGGAATGGTAAAAGGAGCGGTTTTACCTGAATTTAACCCTGAGTTCAATACGGGCAGACCGATTACTTACACTGAAGCAAATGACAATCGCAGCGCTTGGGGAAAAGCTATTGCCGATTTAGCTCAACTCAATAAAGATAATAAAGTTCCGCTGGTTGTATTTGATTGCGATTTGCAAAGCAGTGTCAAAACCGGCGATTTTGCCAAAATCGCTCCCGACCGTTTTATTCAATGCGGGATTATGGAGCAAAACACTTGTGTAACTGCAGGAGCTGTTTCCACTTGCGGAATTTCCGCCTGGTGGTCTGATTTCGGTATGTTTGGCATTGATGAAGTTTATAACAATCAGCGCTTGAACGATATCAATCATGCAAATCTGAAAGTGGTAACGACTCATGTGGGAATTGATGTTGGCGAAGACGGAAAGACTCACCAATGTATAGATTACATAGGATTAGCCAGAAATCTGTATCACTTCAGGTTACTTTGTCCTGCCGACCCCAATCAGACAGACATTATCATCAGATGGACTGCCAATCAAAAGGGTAATTTTCTGATTACAATGGGCAGGTCTATTCTTCCCATTATAAAAAATGCCGAAAATGAAATATTCTATCAACCGGATTACAAGTTCCGCTTCGGTAAAGCTGATTTATTGAGAGAAGGAGATAAAGCGGCTGTAATTGTGACGGGAACCCCTGTCGGCAGAGTTTTACAAGCAGTCGATAAACTCTCTGAAGAAAGCATAAAAGTTCAGGTCTGGTATGTATCCTGTCCCTTGGAACTCGATCTTGAAATGCTGACTGAAGCTGCAAAAACAGGAATCATCTTTACTGTGGAAGACCATAACATTCACAGCGGTTTGGGAAGCATTATTGCAGACGATTTGCTGCAAAAAGGACTATTTGCTAAACTGATCAAATTGGGGGTAAAAGAATATCCGCCATCGGGGACTTCGGAAGCTGTCTATCAATGGGCAGGTTTGGATGCTGCTTCCATATATGAAACAATAAAAAAAATACATCGGACTAAGTTGGTAGAAAACTAAAATCAGCATTTTATTGAAAAAATCATTGACGAATAAGACAAATCTGTGTTTTGTTAAAAAAAGATTAGATTTTAGGAGCGGGAAATGAAGAAATACCTTAGAACTTTTCCTGATCAATGTATAGCTTGCAGAGCTTGCGAGACTACATGTTCTAAGTTATATTTTAAGGTTGATGATACGGAAAAATCCAGCATTCGAATCACCGAAAATGCTGAAGGCAGTTCCATTAATGTTTGCAATCAATGCGAAACTTGCGTAACGGCATGCCAGACTTTGGCTTTAAGAGTTAATTCGCAAGGAGTGGTAATACTGGATAAATCTCTTTGCATAGGCTGTCTGATGTGCGTAGCCGCTTGTCCGACAGCATCAATGCAAACTCATCCAGATTTGCTTAACCCCTTTAAATGCATCTCTTGCGGTATTTGCGTCAAAAGCTGCCCTACAGAAGCTATTAAGTTGGTAATGGAATAAGGAGATTAAGATGGATTTGGAAAAAATCAATGCTATGAAAGCAAAACACAAACTGCTGGCTGAATACAAGTATGAACTCAAGCCCGTAATCAAAGGATACAATCGACGCACTTTGTATGTAAATCTTTCTAATTTGGAAATAAAAGAAAAGCCCGTGTCGGATAAAATGATTGATAAATTTGTCGGCGGCAAGGGTTTCGACCTGCGTCTGATGTGGGATGGAGTAAAAGAAACGACCAAATGGAATGATGAAGAAAATGAGATTTGCATTTCCTTCGGACCCCTTTGTGGCAATACAAATTATCCCGGAAGCGGAAAATCCATTGTTACCACTATTTCTCCTTTGACCGGTATTCCCGTAGACTGCAATGTCGGCGGACATTTCGGTCCCTATACAAAATTTTCAGGTTTTGACGCACTGGAAATTCAGGGTAAGGCTGCTGAAGACATCATTGTCTATATTGACGGCGATAAGGGTATCGTGCAAATTATGACTGCACCCGATGAAGATTTGAACAGTCATGTCGCCTGCGAGCAGTTTATTCACGAATTTGCTGATGCTCCCGGAAAAGAGCAATTTGTTTCCGTCGTTTCTTCCGGTGAAGCTTCTCAACATGTTCTGATCACTTGCTTGAATTTTTCCTTTTGGGATAAAAGAAGACAGGTAGCAAGATTGAAGCAAGCAGGCAGAGGGGGTACGGGAACCGTTTTTCGAGACAAACATCTTAAGGCTTTGGTGGTCAAATATTCCGGGTTAAAGAGTGACAGCAATCATCCCGTAGATTTACCCACTTTGCAGAAAACCGGTTTAAAGGTGCACAAAGAAATTGAAGTAGGCGATGCCAAACAATGTCGTATGCGAGAAGTCGGCACTGCACACTTGATGGAAATTATGGACGACTATGACCTTCTGCCGATTAAAAATTTCAAATACGGTCATTTACCCGAAGCTCGTAGTCTTGCATCCTGGGAATTCAAAAAACTTTTTACTCAGGGCATGCCTGACGGGTGTTGGTACGGTTGTTCTTTAGCTTGTTGCAAAGCGGTGGATAATTTCATTCCTCGCACCGGACCTTACAAAGGACAAAAAGTTTGTGTTGACGGACCGGAATATGAAACTGCTGCCGGTTGCGGTTCCAATCTTTGTATTTGGGACCCCAGAGATGTTGTGGAAATTAATTTTTACTGTGATACTTACGGAGTGGATACAATCTCCTTTGGCACCTCTACAGCTTTTGCCATGGAATGTTATGAATACGGTATTTTGAATAAAGAAAGAACAGGCGGACTTGATTTGACTTGGGGTAATGCTGATGCGGTTTTGGAGCTGCTTCACCAAATGGCAAAAGGAGAAGGTTTCGGTATAATCGTCGGTCAAGGGGTTCGCCGAATGAAGAAAATATTTGTTGAACTATATGGGGCCGAGCCTCAATTGCTTCAAGACATCGGTATGGAAGCCAAAGGAATGGAATACAGTCAGTATTTGAGCAAGGAATCTTTGGCACAACAAGGCGGCTATACACTTGCTCTGAAAGGTCCTCAACATGATGAAGCCTGGCTGATTTTCATGGATATGGTCAATAATGCCATTCCAACTTTTGAGGATAAAGCGGAAGCGCTTCACTATTTTCCCATGTTCAGAACTTGGTTTGGGCTTCAAGGTTTGTGCAAATTGCCTTGGAATGACATTGAACCTGAAGATAATGCCATGACTGATGAGCCGGCAAAAGTTCCCGAGCATGTGCAAAATTATATTGAAATCTATAAAGCTGTTACCGGTAAGCATCTGGATAAAGAGGAGCTTATTCTGCAAAGTGAGCGGGTCTATAATTTCCAAAAAGTGTTTTGTCTAAGGATGGGCGGAGGTTTAAGGCAATCAGATATTCCTCCTTACAGAGCAATGGGTCCCGTTACGGAAGAGGAATACCTTTCTCGAGAAGAGCGTTACGATAAAGCCTTACGGGAAAAAGCAGGTATCAATATTGACGGAATGTCGCTTCAGGAAAAAATGAAAGCTTTGCAAGATTATCGCTATGACCAATACAATAAGCTGGTCGATGCAGTCTACAAGCGCAAAGGCTGGACCAAAGAAGGCATTCCCACTCCGGAACATTTGAAGAAAATCGGTATGGACTTGCCTGAAGTCTTGGAAGTGGTCAAGCGTTTCATATGAACTTCAAAGCTTCTATAACCACAAACAGTAAAAGAAAATTCTCATTTCTTGTCTGAGATTGATTTGTTTAGACAAAATTTCGCCTTTGAAAATTTTGGAAATTAAAAGGAAGGAACGGTAAGGAACGATTAAAAAGCTGCTTTATTGCCTGTTTGGAGAATGGAACGGAATCCAGAATTTGGTTTTTATTCCGGTCATGCTTTTGCTGATGGAGCAATCCAGTCTGACAAAATGGATAATAACCATGGTTGCCGTTCAAAGGCAGTTTGTCCCTTTATTTTTCTTCCTTATAATTGCGGTATATATATTATTCCTGATTATTAAAGCTGTTGTGCAATGGCATCATTGTCGCTTAACCGGAAAGATTAAAACGCGCTTGGGACATGATTTTTTACTCCCTTTTACCATAGATTTGCATCGTTGGCTTTTTGCCTTTTTAACAGCTGTAATGATGATCTATGTCCTGAAAACTATCTTAGATTATGCCTATCATATAAGCATTCCTTTTCTCAATCTGCTTTTAATCATTTCGAAAGTCGCCATGGTTGCCGGAATTTTATTAAGCTGGTTTTTTTTAGAAATAGCTATTCCCTTTATTCGCAAGGGACATACTTATGAACGCGCTTTGCAACATTTTGACATTGTGATTTTCATGCATTGGAAAAAGAACTGGGCAAACATCATAATGCAGTTTATTCTTATTGCCGCTTCAGTTGTGGTATTTAAATTCATTATCAATTTATTAATACAATGGCAGCAAAATAATCTCTTCAATATACGTCTTTTCAGCTTTAACAAACCGGAAACGACATTGAATTTGCTCTATAACATGGGCTTGCTGATGATTGGCTTCCTATTTTCCAATCTGCTTTTTTACCCTTTTATATTTTTAACCAAAAAAGCGTTCGTTTGGCTCAACTTACAACCGGTCAGTAAGTAATTCCTATGCCGCAGAAAAGAAAATCTCCCTCTCCCCGTAAAATAAAACGAGCTGACAAACAGCACCGGTTCTTTGTAATCATTACTGCACTCTGCGTATTTTTTGCTATTTATTGGTTAAGCCGGCCTGTCAAATCTCAACCTAAGGCAGAAAAAATAAAAACTGCCGAAAGTCCGTTACTAAACAGACAGGAATCAACAAAACAGCAAAAATCTAAAGCTGAAAGAGCCATAGTTGCATCAGAAAAATCTGAACCTCAAACACAGACAGAAATAGCAATTCAGAGCGCAATTTCCAAATTGCATGTTAACTCGCGCATCATTAAACGAAAGAAAAATAAAGAGGCAATTGTCTATTCGGTTCCCATAAATCCGTCCGCTTGTGATTTGACTTTTGCTAATATGATATTCAAAGGCGAAGTAGAGCGTTGCAACGGTATTTTCCGTTCCGGTGAAGTAAAGAATAAAAGACAAGTGCTGACTTTCACTGATCCGGATACACATCAAAACTATCAAGTTGAGCTTTTTTACAGAAGTAATGAAGCTTTGCCACCCTCGCAGGAAAGAATTCTCTGCATTATCGTAGATGATTTCGGCAATACTCAGGGAAAATTACTCGATGGTTTTGCCCAAACTGAGGCGGCTGTATGTTTTGCCATTTTACCTGATGCTAAATATGCCGTGGAAGCAATGCGTAAAGCCACACAGAAAGGTCATGAAACTCTGATACATATACCGATGGAACCGATAAACTACCCGAAAGAAAATCCCGGTGATAATGCTATCTTCATTCATAACTCACCTACCGAAAACGCACGCAGGATGGAACACTTCATCAACAAATTGCCCGCTTGCATTGGCGTCAACAATCACATGGGAAGTCTTGCCACTTCGGATGAACCTACGATGCAAACAGTGATGCAAGTGCTGCGTAAACATAATCTCGTCTTTGTGGACAGCCGCACTTCAAACAGTTCTATCGCATATACAGTTGCACAAAAAAATCTGGTGCCCGCTTTCAAACGCGATGTTTTTCTCGATGAACCGGACCTATCCTCAGCCACTTTAAATAAAAAACTCTCTGAATGCCTCTCTCTTGCCCAAAAGCAGCCTTTTGTAATCGCAATCATGCATTGTCACACACAGGAGCATTTAGTTTATTTGCAAAAATTTATCGCTCAGGCTAAACAGAAAGGATTCCGTTTGGAACCAATTTCAGGCTTGAGTGCTTATGAACTTCCGGATATTTTATGAGGATTAAAAAATGAACCTTATCAACGCTGTCCTGATGGGATTAATTCAAGGCTTAACAGAATTTCTGCCAATCTCCAGTTCCGGTCATCTTGTTCTTTATCGTTATTTTTTCGGACAGACGAACAATACCGGTGATATTTCACTTGAAGTTTTTCTGCATTTAGGATCTCTTTTAGCAGTAATTATTTTCTTCTGGAAAGATATTATTGACTTAATTGCCTCTCTTTTCCATTGGAAAGACGCCGTAGGTTCAAACAAACATCGCCGCAATCATCTGATTTTATTTTATCTGATTATTGCAACGGCAGTTACGGGAATAATCAATCTTCTTTTCGGCAGCAAAATAGAAGCAGTATTTAATCAACCTTTACTGGTAGCGATTTTCCTCAGTGTTACGGGAGTATTTATTTTTTGTTCAGATTTGGTTAAGAAGAATGAAATTCCCTCTTACGGAATGGGAATTTGGCGCAGTGTCGGTATCGGTTTGGGACAAGGAATTGCCATGCTGCCTGGAATTTCACGTTCCGGAACCACAATTGCAGTTTCAATTTTCTGCGGTATAAACAGAGCAGATGCCGCTACATTTTCTTTTTTACTAAGTCTGCCGGCAATTTTAGGCGCAAATTTGAATGAGTTCAAAACTTTGACTACCCTGCAATCGTCGCAATTGCTCAATTATCTCTGCGGTGCTTTAGCTGCTTTCGTAACAGGCTATCTTGTCATTAGTTTTCTCATCAATTTGATTAAAAAAGCGAAATTGAAATACTTTGCCTTTTACTGCTGGTTTATTTCCGCACTTTCAGTAATTTTAATTCTTGTGCATTAACTATGAAATCCATACCTTCTCGTGAATTTTTAGTCCAAGTTGCCAAAGCTAAACGTGCAGCCGGATACCTAATTATCGGCGAAGACGGTTACATGACCGAAAAGGTTTACCAGGGCATCAGAACAATTATCCGGCGCGAAATTTTTCCTTTTGAAACAGTTACTCTATATGGGGATGAATTAACTTTATCCGAACTTTCGGATTATTTGGACAGCTATTCCATTTTTGCGGCAAACAGATTAATTGCAATCAAGAACGCTCATCGCTTCGGTGAAGAAGATAAAAACAGAAGAAATGTTGACCGTCAAAAGCAATTTCTGCAAGTCATAGCTAATTATTTCCAAAATCCCGAACCTTCTCAAGTCGTTGTTCTAATGGCTGCAGCAGCAGACGGACGAATTACCGAGTGGAAGAAAATCAAGGATTCCTGCCAAGTAATAGAATGTGAGCCGATTAAATTTGGTGGTGAAATGCGGCATTGGTTGGAGACTTCTTTGCGTCTGCAGCAAAAAACAATGGATGAAACCGCCAAGACTCTCTTTCTGGAAAAGGTGGAATTGGATTTCTGCTCAGCTGAAAACGAACTGGAAAAATTACTTGTATATGTGGGAGAGCGCACTCACATTACGGAACAGGATGTTTTTGTCACTTTACCCACTTCACGATTAGGTCCGATGAGTGAGTTTTATCGTGCATTGGGAACTAAGAATACAGCTAAAGTTATTGCCCGCATTTTGGACATGCTGAACAACGAATGGGCGGATTTACAAATCCTTTCTCTCATTTATAAATTTTTTCTTACTGTCTGGAAAATTTACGCCTTGCGTGCTCAACAAGTTACTGATAAAGAAATTACAAATTATCATCTGAAGGAATTGTTTGAAAGTCAGCGAAAAGATTATGTAGCTTATGCCAACAACTATAAACCCGATGAACTTCCAAGTATCTTCCAAACTATTTTAGAGACGGACGCAAGTATTAAACTCAGCAAAGCCGATTCCCCCACTCTAATGACACTTTGCGTAGTTAAAATCTGCAATCCCGAAGACTAAAATGTCACGTTCCACGGGGATTTTGCTTCCGATTTTCTCCTTGCCTTCAGCTTATGGAATTGGCGGTTTCGGTAAAGAAGCATATAAATTTATTGATTATCTGAAGGCAAACGATCGTCTTTATTGGCAGATTTTACCTCTAAATTATCCCGGTTACGGAGACTCTCCTTATAACCCGATTTCATGTTTAGCCGGAAACCCGTATTTTATTGACCCGGAAATGCTCTTTGAAAGCGGCTTACTCACAAAATGTGATTTGGATTCTGCCCGCCTTCCCGATACGGGAAAAGTGCATTATCACCTTGTTTATAAAACAAAGCAAAAGTGCTTCAGAAAAGCATTTACTGACTTTTGCCAAAAAAGGGGTGAAAGTTCTCTGCTTGAATTTCTGGAAAGAGAAAAGGAATGGTTAAAACCTTTTTCCTTATTCAGTTATGCCAAATCCGCTCATTCTTCTTTGCCTTGGCAAAAATGGCAACAGGAATTTCGCTTTTATTCAAACCAAGTTTTTGAAAAAATCTATCGTCAAAAGCCTGAAGAACTCTTATATCCTGTTTTTCTGCAATACATTTTTCAAGAACAATTATCCGCTCTGAAAAGCTATGCAGTCTCTCAAAACATAAAGATTATAGGAGATTTGCCTCTTTATGCAGCATTGGAAAGTTGCGATGTCTGGTCTCAGCAGGAATTATTTGATTTAGACAAAAACGGTTACCCGAATAAAGTAGCGGGAGTGCCTCCCGACGCATTTTCTGAGACCGGACAGTTATGGGGAAATCCACTTTACAATTGGTCAAAGATGCAAGAGGATAATTTTACATGGTGGAAAACCCGTTTGACAAAGGCTTTTGAGTTTGCTGATTATTTACGTCTTGATCATTTCATTGGTTTTGTCAATTTCTGGGCAGTGGATGCCAAAGCCAAAACAGCGCAAGTCGGAGAGTGGTTGCCGGGACCGAGTTATGCTTTTTTTGATGCCATCTTAAATAATTTTCCCGCACAAAATTTTATTGCCGAAGACCTCGGTATTTTAACAGACGCAGTTAATGCCGTGCGTGACCATTATGGCTTTCCCGGTATGATAATACTTCAATTTTGCTTTCAAGACGATAAAAATGATGTTTTATCCTTTCCCGAAAATAAAATTATCTACACGGGAACGCATGATAATCAAACTACGACGGGTTGGTTTTTGACAAATCGAGCTGAAGGAAAACCGGACAATCAATTTCTGGTAACGTATTTGCATAAAACCGGATTCTTGCTTGACGGAGAAAGACTTACACCACAAAATGTCGCTACCTGTTTAATTAAGTTAGCGGAAGCAAGCCCTTGCAGAATTGCCATTTTCCCTTTACAGGACATTTTAGGTTTGGATAACAGCACTCGTATAAATATTCCCGGCACAGCTTTAGGAAATTGGCGCTGGCGTCTGAAGAGTTTTGACCTAAGTTAATAACTTACGGATAAGCTTTCAATTAAACTGCCAACCCAATATTTTTCTATATTCCTGGCAATTGACCTTTTCTAATGCAGTTGAATTCATTAGTGTGCCAACGAAAATTCATACTTTGAAAGATGCGCAGAATATATTTTGCTTTTATTTAAATCAGGTTATTATGTCATATGAGATTAATATTAACAAAGAGGAGGAAAAATGGAAAACAATATTAATCAACCAGGAATTCCTTTATTGGGAGACAAGTTCCCGCAAATGAAGGTAATAACTACGCGGGGAGAAAAAACACTGCCTGACGATATGAAAGGTAAATGGTTTGTGTTGTTCAGTCATCCCGCCGATTTTACTCCGGTTTGCACCACAGAGTTCGTTGCGTTTCAAAAAAGGTATGAAAAGTTCAAAGCTCTCAATTGTGAATTAATCGGTCTTAGCGTGGATCAGGTATTTTCTCACATTAAATGGGGAGAATGGATTCAAGAAAATTTGGGTGTCGAAATTCAGTTTCCAATTATAGCGGACACAGGTGCCGTTGCCAACAAGTTAGGTCTTATTCACCCCAACAAAGGAACAAACACTGTGCGTGCAGTCTTCATAGTTGATGCGGAAGGAATAATTCGCATTATGTTATACTATCCTCAAGAGCTCGGACGCAATATGGATGAAATTCTGCGTGCAGTTGAAGCAATGCAGATAGCGGATAAGAATAATGTTTCCATGCCTGCAAACTGGCCTAACAATGAAATTGTGCAGGACCATGTAATAGTGCCTGCGCCAAAAGATGTTGATAACGCCAAAAAACGCTTAAGCGAAGCCAAAACAGCAGGATTTGAATGCTTTGATTGGTGGCTTTGCCACAAAAAACTCAGTTAATCTATTCAGAAATTAAAGTTACATACTCCCTGTTCCTATAAAGAGCAGGGAGTTTTATTGTCTTTGCGCTCAATTATAGTTCTGTGGCTAAGATACTTAAAAGTTTTTTTATTTCAAAAGGCTATGCGACCTTATTAACTCCCTTCTCAAACTAATATTTTCAATTTGATTAACACCATTTTCTGTCACCTTTTCCCCATTTTCTTATAAGATAACAACTTATTAAAATATAATCAAAAGCGGTTTTGCTTGACTGAAAGAGCCTATTCAAAATTCTGCCTTTCAAAATGTTATTATGTAAGGAGAACAAAATGAAAAGAAAAGTCATCATTATGGGTGCTGCCGGAAGGGACTTTAACAATTTTAACGTCTTTTTCCGCGACAACGATCTCTATGATGTTGTTGCTTTTACCGCTACTCAAATTCCCGGTATTGACGACAAAAAATATCCTGCAGAACTGGCAGGGAGCCTATATCCGAACGGAATACCCATTTATCCGGAAGCAGAGCTTCCCGAATTAATCAAGAAACACAATGTTGATTTAGTCGTGTTTGCTTACAGTGACCAGCCTCATATTGAAGTGATGCACAAAGGTGCAATCGTGAATGCTGCCGGTGCAGATTTTATGATGATGGGCGCCAATACAATGATTAAAACCGACAAACCTTTAGTTACAGTTTGTGCTGTTCGCACCGGTTGTGGTAAAAGTCAGACTACCCGTGCCGTAGTAAAAGCTTTACAGGAAAAAGGTCTGAAAGTTGTTTCCATTCGTCACCCTATGCCTTACGGTGATTTAGTTGCTCAAAAAGTGCAGCGTTTTGCCGAATTGTCAGACTTAGATAAATATAAATGCACAATTGAAGAAATGGAAGAATACGAACCGCATATCCGCATGGGCAGTGTAATTTATGCGGGAGTGGATTATGAAGCAATTATTCGCGAAGCCGAAAAGGAAGCAGATGTCATAGTTTGGGACGGCGGAAATAATGATATTCCTTTTTACACTTCAGACAAAAAACTCAATATCGTAGTTACAGATCCGCACAGAGCCGGCGATGAAATTTCCTATTATCCGGGTGAAACTAATGTTTATTTAGCGGATGTGATTGTAATCAATAAAATAGACAGTGCGGATTTGGAAGAAATTCAGATAGTGCGTGACAATGTTCGTTCCCGTAATAGAAAAGCAACTATCATTGAAGCTGCGTCTCCTCTGTTTGTTGATAACCCTGAAGTCATAACGGGCAAGCGCGTTTTAGTCGTAGAAGACGGACCCACTTTAACTCATGGTGAAATGGCATACGGTGCCGGTGTGATTGCTGCCGAAAAATATGGTTGTGCTTCTATGGTTGATCCCCGTCCTTGGGCTGTCGGTGAAATTGCTGATACATTTAAAAAATATCCCAATATCGGTGTTTTGCTTCCTGCCATGGGCTACAGTCCTCAGCAGATTAAAGATTTGGAAACCACAATCAACAATACTGATTGTGACAGTGTTATCATCGCTACTCCGATTAATTTGCTCCGCTTAATAAATATCAATAAACCTTCTTGCCAAGTCAATTACGAATTGCAAGAAATCGGAATCCCCACTATTAAAGACGTTTTGAAAGATTTCTAAGCTAAAACTAATATAACTATTACGGACAGGGTGACTTCTAACAGTCACCCTACTACCCTTTTCAGGAGTTGAAATGAAAAAGACTGCCGTTCTTGCTTTAGGCGGAAATGCCATTATTCAAGCAGGCCAAAAAGGCACAATTACCGAGCAATTCAGGAACACGAGAGAATCTTTAGGCGGTGTAGTTGAACTGATAAAACGCGGATACCGTTTAGCCATTACTCATGGTAACGGTCCGCAAGTGGGAAATTTATTGCGTCAGCAGGAAGCGGGTGAAAAAGAAGGTATTGCTCCATTGCCTTTAGGTGTACTCAATGCAGCCACTGAAGGAACTATGGGTTACATGATTGAGCAAAGTCTGCAAAACCGTCTACACCTGAACTGCATTCAGCGTAATGTGATAACTATCACCGCTCAAGTAGTCGTTGATCGTAATGACCCGAGTATGCTTCACCCCACTAAATTTGTCGGCAGCACTTATTATTCAAAAGAAGAAGCGGAAAAACTTCACTCTGAATTCGGTTGGGTCTTGAAAGAAGATTCGGGAAAAGGCTTTCGCAGAGTTGTTCCTTCCCCTAAACCGATTGACATAATCCCCGCTCCAATTGTCAGACAATTGGTGGAAGAAGGCATAATCGTAATCACTGTCGGCGGTGGCGGAATCCCTATTTACATTGAAGACGACGGAACTTACGAAGGTGTGGACGCCGTTATTGATAAAGACTTTGCTTCCGCTTTGCTGGCTCAAATGATTGATGCCGATTTGCTCGTTATCCTGACCGGCGTCGATAAAGTCGCTCTCAATTACAATAAGCCGGATATGCAAGAACTGGATACATTAACAATTGCCGATGCCAAAAAATATCTTGCCGAAGGTCAATTTCCTTCAGGAAGCATGGGACCCAAAATTTTGGCGGCAATTGACTTCATTGAAAAGGGCGGAAAAGAAGTGCTGATTACTTCCATAGACCGGATTGTAGACGCTTTTGAAGGGAAAACAGGCACCAGAATTATACCCTGATTGAGATTTATACCCCGAACAATTAAGCCGCTCAGGATGCGGCTTTTTGTTTGCTTCTTTGCAGCAGTGGTAATTTATGTTGCTTAAATCGGAACCGGTTTTACAGGATATTCACATACCACTGCAAAATATAACCACCCGCTAAAACCCAAATCAAACAAGCAACCGCCAAAAAAGGTCCGAAAGCAATTCCTTCTTGCCTGCCGCGTTTTGAAAATACTGCTCCGATTATAGCTAATATACTGGCAAAAAACAGAACAAAAGCTATATTTATTGCACCCAAATATGTTGCCAATGCAGCCAAAAGTTTAAGGTCTCCGCCGCCCATTCCTTCTTTATGTCTGACCTTTTCAAACAGCCATACTATCCCCAACATCAGCAGCAGCAGAATAACTGCAGTCAATAACGCATTCCAAAAAGAAATATCATTCCCGGGCAACAAACCAAAACCAAGTCCAAAAATTGCCATTGGAATTGTCATCTTATCCAAAATCAACCTATTGTAAAGATCAATAAAGAAAATGGGAATTAAAAAGGAAAAAAGGACTAGATACTTAGCAAAAAGCGTCGGATCGGTGCCGAATTTCCAAAACAGCGCCAGATAAATTACCGGGGTCAGAATTTCTACCAGTAAATGATGGATATGGATTTTGGCACCGCAAAACTTGCATTTGCCGCCTAATACAAGATAACTGACAATCGGTATATTCAGGTAAAACGGCAAAGGCGTGCCGCAAGAAGCGCAATGTGAAGCGGGTAAAACAATGGACTGATGTTTCGGTAAGCGGTCAATTAATACATTAAAAAAACTGCCGAAACACGCTCCTAAAACAAAAATCGGAATGGCAAAAAATAAATTCAGGCCGCCTACTCCTACCAATCAAAGGCATTATGCTGATACCAGCGGTCAAAACTATTCAAATTCCGATATTCAAATCTGATGGAAATAGCATCCGTAGGTTTATAGTTAAGGCTGAATTCCGGGAATATTTTGGTTTGGTTATCGCCATTTGACTCAAAACTGAAGCCTTTTCCGTTCATTGCAGTGCCGAAATTAACGAAATTCAAATCCAGTGCCAAATTGAGTTTCGGGTTAAATTCGTAGAAGATATGATTGGTATATCTGGATTCGTAAAAACTCAATCCGGAACCGGAAGAACCGGTGTAAAAGCCCATGCTGTGTGACATTTTCAGTTTATAGGGATTAAACAGAGAACTTGAAACGGAGCTGTTTAGATTGTTCGTGCCGGAATTAAATATGTTTGTTTGTGCCGGCAAAATATATATTACAGCTGCGATAAGCAAGATAAATATCACCTTTTTCATTGTGTTACCCTCTTCTTGACAGAGTTAAAATCTGCTTTCCTCTTGTATAATCATAATTTAATCAAACCGCTTAAATAGTCAAGCCAAAAGTGATTTGATTAATTCAGCCAATCTGGTAATGCCTTCATTAATTTGTTCCTGCGTTGAATAAGTGAAGTTCAAGCGCATGCAATTGTATTGTTCTTCGCCTATCGGAAAGAACTTGCTGCCGGGAATAAACGCAACTTTGTGTTCTCGGGCTTGCTCAAATAATTCATCGCAATTAAATTTTTCAGGCAACCATAACCAGAGAAAAATTCCTCCTTCCGGGCGTGTCCACATAACTTTGGAAGGCATTTCTCTTTCTAACGCTTCCAACATTGTTTCTAAATACGGCTTGTAAAATTCGCAAATGCTCTTAAGATGCTCTTTCATCAAGCCCTTTTGTAAAAATCGCGCAACCGCTCTTTCAGTCGTGCAGTCCGGACTGATATTGACTTTTTGCTGCCACGAGCACATTCTTTCAATCAAATTTTTATCGCCTTTGGCGAAAGCCAAGCGCATTCCCGGACCCAAAATTTTGGAAAAAGAGGCAATTTCGGTCACGATATCGGGATTTCTAAATTGCTCAAAAGCTGTTCTGTAAAGCGTAGGCAGGTCTTCTCCGGTAAATCTCAAACGCTTATAAGGATTATCTTCCAGAATGGGCAAATCGTGATCCAAAGCGAAACGAATGAGATCTTTCCGTCTTTGGGCAGACATTGTAATCCCTGTCGGGTTCTGAAAATCGGGAATAGTGTAAAGGAATTTCACCTTTTTGCCTTTGGCTCTTAAATCTTGTAAATCTTTTTTCAAGGTGTCAAGATCAATGCCTTCGTCATCCATAGGTATTCCGTGCACTTTTGCCCCCATAGCATCAAACGCAACTAAAGTGCCGAGAAAGGTCGGTGCTTCGCAAAGAATGACATCATCTTCGTCAATCATGCATCTCGTGTAATAATAAATTCCGTTTGTGGCGCCGGCTGTTATCAGCATATTGTCATAAGTCAAATGCGAATAGCCTTCCCATTTAATCAATTCATCTTTCAGAAGATTATCCCCTTCACTGGCTCCGTATTGCAAAACATCCGCACCTTCAGTTTGGATTATCTCACTGAATAAAGCGGCTAATTGTTTGACGGGAAATGTTTTCGGGGAAGGAAACCCGCCTGCAAAAGAAATCAAATCGGGAACGGTTTTGATGCTTGCCACCAGTTCACGGATTAAAGAAGACTGCATTGTTCGGGTGTGTTGAGAGAAGCTTTTTTGGTAGTCCATTACTCATTCCTTTTATTTTATTTTTGATCAATCAATCTAAAATCCGCAGGAAAACGATGCCTCCACATATCAACTCAAGCAAGCACAGAAAGAAGTTTTATCCGTTTTTAAGGATAAATTCTATAGAGCATCCGCGGAAAAGGAATTACTTCACGAATATGCCTCGTGCCTGACATCCATTGTGTGAGCCTTTCAAACCCCACACCAAAACCGCTATGGGGCACTGAACCGTATTGACGCAAATCCAAATACCACTTGTATTGCTCAATAGGCATCTTTTCAGTTTGCATTCTTTGCAGCAAAAGATCGTAATCATCTTCGCGTTGAGAGCCGCCTATAATTTCGCCAAAACCTTCGGGTGCAATTAAATCGGAGCCCAAAACCAGATCCGAATTTTCCGGATCGCGCTTCATATAAAACGCTTTTATTCCTTGAGGCCAGCGCTCCACAAATATAGGAACCGGTGAATTTTCCGTCAAAAGCACTTCATCTTGAGCGCCCAAATCACTGTCATGCGTGATTTCTGAACCCTTACTGCGCAAGAATTCCACCGCTTCATAATGTGTCATTCTTCTAAATGGAGCGTCTGCAGCCTTTAGAGCGTCCTGATCTCTCTCCAAAATCGCAAGTTCAGTTTGGCATTTTTCCAAAACCCTGCGAATAACAAAGCGGATCAAATCTTCCTGCAACTGCATATTTTCTTCGTGTTCCACGAAAGCTGCTTCAGCATCCATCATCCAAAATTCGGTCAAATGTTTACGGGTTTTGGAGCGTTCAGCCCTAAACACAGGTCCGAAATCGTAAACTCTTCCGAAACTCATTATTCCCGTCTCCAGATAAAGCTGGCCGGATTGCGATAAATATGCTTTACCTTCATCAAAATAATCAAGTTCAAAGAGAGTGGTTGTTCCTTCGCAGGCATTGGGCGTAAGAATGGGAGAATCAAACCTGATAAAATCGTTTTTGTTCAAAAAATCACAAATAGCATAATAAACAGTATGTCTGATGCGCAAATTTGCCCATTGTTTAGAGGAGCGCACCCAAAGATGCCTGTTTTGCATAAGAAAATCGGGACCGTGTTCTTTTTTCCCGATAGGATAGTCTTGAGCGTATTGCACCACTCGGATATCTTTGACTGCAACTTCATAAGTATCGGGAAGTTTTTCGTGCGGTTTGGGAACGCCTGTCAGGATTAAAGACGATTCCAAGGTCAATCTTTTTGCCTGCTCAAATTTTTCTTCACCCAGATCAGGTTTGAAGGCAACAGCTTGAACTTCGCCCGTGCCGTCTCGGAAAATGATGAAAAGCAATTTTCCGCTGCTGCGAATATTGCGCACCCAGCCTTTCAAAACAATTGTTTCACCAATATGTTTGCCTATATCTTTGACAAAAACTTGAGACATAGTTTTTTCTCCGTAAACCTGTTATTTAATTTAAATAAGAATCGTAACTGACTGTGTTAGCATTAATTACGCGCACGATATCCATCGCCACCTGCAAAGCACGAGTGGCAGCAGCACCGTCAACTTTAGGTTGTTTATGTTCCTTAACGCAGGTAATAAAGGACTCCAATTCCATTTCCAAAGCGTCTTTAGGATAGTCTCTCACATCTATGTTTTTTATATCAATCAATTCTTCCGGCTTAAAATCAGTCTTCCCCAACAGGATATCAGGCAGCACATCTTTTATTCCCTCAGCTTTTTTCATTACCGTAACCTGTTTAGCGATAAAATCTAAAGAAATATAAGCATCTTGCTGAAAGAAGCGAATCTTGCGTTCCTGCTTCATGGAAACCCGACTGGAAGTCACATTGGCAATGGCTCCATTCGCAAATTCAAGTCTGGCATTGGCAATATCTATACTTGGCGTCAAAATTCCCACACCGCTTGCCCTTATTTCCTGCAAAGGACTTTGAATGAAACTGAGAATTAAATCTATATCGTGAATCATCAAATCCAGCACGACAGGCACATCAGTTCCTCTAGGCTGAAACATGCTAATTCTATGCGATTCAATAAACATAGGCTCATTAATCTCATCTTCTACTTTCAATATCACAGGGTTAAACCTTTCTATATGACCAACTTGGATTATCATATCTTTATCTTTTGCAATTTGCAGCAATTCTTCCGCTTGTGCCAAATCAGAGGTTATAGGCTTCTCCACAAAAATATGTTTCCCCTTTAGCAGAGCGGATTTTGCCAATTCGTAATGATATGTGGTGGTGGCAGCAATGTCTACGGCGTCAACATTATCCAGCAACTCCTCATAAGTCGGGAAGGATTTAACCCCGAGTGCTTGTGAAACTTCCTGAGCGCGCTGTTGATTAATGTCATAAATGCCCGCCAGACTGCAGTCTGCAATTTTCAAGAATTTCTGCACATGAAATTTGCCCAGATGCCCCACTCCGACGACACCGATTTTTACCATTTAAACTCCCAAAAGCTTTTTACTCAATACATTAATCATATCTTCAGTCATGCTCGGCAAATCATAATCAGGTTGCCAACCCCATTCTTCGCGAGCAGCACTGTCATCCATCCAATTAGGCCAGCTGTCCGCAATTTCTTGCCGGATAGGATCAATTTCATAATCCATAGTAAATTCGGGAATATGTTTGCGAATTTCGGCTGCAAGCGTTTCCGGTTCAAAACTCATTGCCGTTATATTGAAACAATTGCGGTGCTTAAGTTTGGCGGGATCGGCTTCCATCAACATCACTACAGCTTTGAGAGCATCGGGCATATACATCATATCCAGAAAGGTGCCCGGTTTCAGATTGCAGGTAAAATGCTTCTCCAAAATCGCCTTATAGAATATTTCCACCGCATAATCGGTAGTGCCTCCTCCGGGTAAAGTCACATTGGAAATGATACCCGGATACCTTACTCCGCGTGAATCTACGCCAAATTTAAGATAATAATAATCTGCCAAAAGTTCCGCTGCAACCTTGGAAACGCCATAAATTGTTGTCGGACGCATAATTGTATCTTGCGGAGTACCGTTTGGAGGAGTGCTTTTCCCGAAAGCTCCGATGGAACTGGGAGTAAAGACTGCACATTTATACACTCGCGCTAATTCCAAAGAATTAAATAATGCTCCCATATTGATTTTCCATGCAAAAACGGGATTTTCCTCGCCTTTAGCGGAAAGGACCGCCACAAGATTAAATATTGTATCTATTTTATATTTTTTGAGCAAATCTTCGTATTTCGCTATCTCCAAAGCATCCAAAAGTTCATAGGGACCGCTTTCTTTCAATTCCGGCTGAACATCATCCCGCAAATCGCATGCTACGACATTGGAATTGCCGTAAATCCCGCGCAGAAAAGGAACCATCTCACTTCCGATTTGTCCGGCTGCACCGACAACCATAATCCGCTTCATTGAGCACTCCTAAATTATTTTTTGTTTACCCTAAAAATTGATAAACGCCGTTATGTCAAATGAATTGTCTGCCTCAAACTTATTTTTGGCAGAAAAAGCTATTATGATTTCACTTAAAATCAATCTTTTCAAGAATTATCATCTGCTTGATAACTGCGAATAGAAAGCAGTCAGAAATGCGGAAAAAAGTGTATAAATGCTTCATCCCGTTTCATATTTCCGCATCGTATCTTTCATAATATTCCACTTTTGGCAGCAAATCTGCATCAATAGCGGCTTTAACACTTCGGCACGGTAAATTTTCTGCAAATATTTGCTCCCGGGTTAAAACGGCAAGATCGACCTCAGGCAGCGCTTTTTGCATGGCAAACATCAGCTTCATAAACAAATTGCTCCACGAGAGAAGCGGCTTTTCTTCATTGCATTTTAACTGATTATAGCGGATTAAGTAGTCCTTCAGATTTTGCTTAAAACCTGCGGAAACACAGAGTTGCTTCAGGTTTGCCATAATTTTTTTATGGCGCTCCGTGGAAGAACTGTCCCGCGGACGCACATATTCCCGCATCAGATTCTGCTTTAGCCCCGGATGAAAATAATAAACTGCGGCATCAGATTTGCCTTCATAACCGCATAACGCTTTCTTGTATCGCACTTTCATTTTTGCCTCCAACTTTATTTATTTTTGTTTTTCAAGACATAATATCCTTTGCATATTTTTTCCTGCCTCTATATTATAATACCGAATAAAAAAGGCGTTACCGAAGTGTTCGTCCCTTTTTTTTCTTTCTTTCTAAAAATATGTCACAATACCCCGATTTCTATAACACTAGGACTTACCTTTTAGCCTAAAATTACTTACCTTTTATCGTTATTGCTTGCCTAATAATAAAATAGCCTTATAAAAAGTAAATTTGATTTCTTCTTCTCTTATGAACCACGCCGTATCCACCCCGAGTCCACGCCGGTGAAGTCGGCGTGGACTCGGGGTGGATACGGCGTGGATCTAAAGTAAAAGTAAGGAATAAAAAAAGACTTAAAAATAGAGTGAATGCTTCTAGAGAAGCGAATTTAAGATAATTTATTCAATTAATAGCATATTTCAGAGCATACCGAACATTTGTTTATACTTCTAGAAACAAAATCAGTTCCGCTTTAGCTAAAATATTTTATAATGATGAGAAATTGTAAATCTTCTTTTTTACAAAAATATATCTGCGCTTTCTCTTACCGGTTAAATAAATTTCAAAACTGCTTGTTAAAAGTTTCAATCGATCCGAATAAGCGTGAAATTTCTCTGATATGTTTGACCGGATGGACTTTGACATCGGCTTTGCGTTTAGCATAAGAAGAGATATAGATATGCTGATAGCCGAGACGTTTAGCTTCTTTGATGCGAAGTTCCAGCCTGTCTACGGGTCTGATTTCACCGTTGAGACTAACTTCACCGATAAAAACAGATTTTTCCGGAACGGGCATATCTTTCAAGCTGCTCATCACCGCAGTTATAATTGCAAGGTCAATAGCGGGATCCAATGCTTTTATGCCGCCGGTCATATTGATGAAAACATCGTTAGTCCGCATATAAATAGAAAGATTTTTTTCCAGAATAGCAAGCAGCAGAGCCAGTTTCTTTTGCTCCAAACCGACCGCTACCCGCTGCGGTGTCCCGAAATTTGAATTAGTTGCCAAAGCCTGAACTTCCACAATAAACGCGCGAGTGCCTTCAATCATGCAGCCTAAAGCACTTCCCGAAAGATTGGGATTGGCGGAAAGAAACATCTGATTGGGATTATTTAATTGCTGCAAACCGAGTTCGGTCATTTCAAACAAACCCAGTTCATTGGTGGAACCGAAACGATTTTTCGCCGCTCGCAGCATTTTGTATTGATTGGTGACTTCCCCTTCAAAATAAAGAACAGTATCCACCATGTGCTCTATAAGCTTCGGTCCTGCCACTAAACCATCCTTTGTCACATGCCCTACTAAAAAAAGCGGAATTCCTTTTTGCTTGGCGATGCGCACAAATTGAGAGCAGCATTCTTTCAATTGAGTAATGCTGCCGGGAATTGAATCCAATGCGGAAAAACCTACACTTTGGATGGAATCAATAATCGCTGCCTCCATCTCTAACATAGACAGTTGATTTATAATATTATCTGCATCGTTTGTGCAAGCCAACCAGATATTTTCGGACGATATTTTTAACCTTTTTGCTCTTAAATTGATTTGGTCTGCACTTTCCTCTCCGGAAAAATAGACTACCTTTTTACCCTGCTTTGCCAACCAATCGGAAAGCTGCAACATCAAGGTTGATTTGCCCACACCCGGCTCTCCTCCAAGCAAAATTACCATTCCGGGAACAATTCCTCCCCCCAAAACAACATCAAATTCCGATACTCCCGTAGGCATTCGTTCCAATGGCAAAGACTTTATTTCCGACAAACGAGTGGGCAAACTTGCCTGCCCTTCACCCTGAAAACGAGCGGCTTTCCCCGTAACTTTTTCCACTTCTTTCAAAGTATCCCAGCTTCCGCAATTCGGACATTTTCCGGACCACTTGGCAGTTTCAAAACCGCAATCCGTGCAGACAAATACACTTGCCATAACGTTTTTACCTCGTTCCAAATTTTATTTTTGCATTCTCTTCAAAGGGATATTTCTGGCAAGAAATTTTTGCCTTACATAAGGAAACTTCCTTAAAATGAAAGAGTTACAAAAAAAAGAAAATATTCCGTTAAAGACTTTTTTTGAGCGCTTCTCGGATACAGATTTATTATTATAATTTTTTCGTGACAAGTTAGCGCTTCTCATTTTTATGGTGCAATATTAGAATTTTTCCTGACAAAAATGAAGATAATAGAGTGAATATATATTTGCATGATCAGTATTTTGAGTTAAAATATTAACAGAGAGAGAAAGTGTTTTGATGTTTATTCGCTTTCTCTGAAATTTGAGAACAATAAAAAGTTCAATATTTCCACTGAAAAAAAATAAAAAGGAGAAAAAAATGAAAAAGCAAAACCCAACCGCAAGTCCGGAAGCCGCAAAGTTTTCGGATTTGATCAGCCGTCTGCAAAAGGTAATCAGTGAAATTGATTATTCGCAGAAAGCATGCATGCAAACGGGAAAAATGGAATGCCAACTTTTGCATTACCTTTATTCCGTGTCCGCTCCGGTCAATATGAACGAATTGGCAAATGTGTTGAATGTTTCTCACAGCCGCATTACCCGCATTATGGATAATTTGGTGGAGAGAAATTTGGTTTCACGCAAACCCAGTGAAGAAGACAGACGCTGCTGGTATGCAATGATTACGCCTCGCGGCAAAAAAATGGCTGAAGCCAGTCAGCAAACTATTCTTGACCAACAGGAAAAAATCGTCAAATATCTTCCCTCTGATAAAGTGGAGCAAGTTCTGAAAGATTTTGAACTGTATGTCAAAGCCTACGAAAAAGTTCTGGAAGATACGGTAATTGATTAAAACTATGGCAACGGCAAAAACTAATGTAATTTGGAAGGGGAACTTAACTTTTGAAGCCGAAGTGAACGGATTTAAGTTCCTGATGGATACCGATGAAAGCATGGGAGGCAATAATCGCGGTCCCAGACCAAAACCTTTATTGCTGGCTGCTTTGAGCGGTTGTTCAGGCATGGATGTCGCCTCTATCTTAGAGAAAATGAAAGTCCCGCCTTACCAATTGCAAATTGATGCAGAAGGTGATAACTCAAAGAATGAGCCCTATATTTATGAAAATATCCGCTTAATCTTTAACTTTACGGGCGATGACTTGCCGAAAGATAAGCTCATTCATGCAGTTGAACTTTCTGTTACAAAATATTGTCCGGTGTTTGCAATGCTGAAAAAAGCGGCAAATATTAAAACATTTGTCAATCTGAATAACGAGGAAATCTGGAATGCATAAATTCGTAATTATCTTAATCGGATTGTTTGCAGCTATCAATCTTTTTAGCTGCAGCGCCAAACGCGATAAAAATACTGTCCAAACTAAAGAGGAGAAACCGGCGCTTCAACAGCAAGAAATACAAACAGCAGAAGCTGAATGGTTAACCGATTACCAAAAAGCACTGCAAATTGCCAAAGAAAAAAATCTTCCTCTTTTACTGGATTTCACCGGTTCAGATTGGTGCATTTGGTGCAAACGCCTGAATAATGAAGTCTTCAGCCAAAAAGCATTTCAGGATTACGCAGCTAAAAATCTGGTGCTGGTAAAACTTGATTTTCCGCGAAACCTGCCTCAAACGGAAGCGGAAAAAAAGCAAAATGAAGCTTTGGCTAAGCAATTCGAAATTGAAGGTTATCCGACAATCGTTCTTTTGAACGCTGAAGGCAAAGAAATTAACCGCACAGGTTATCAGGCGGGTGGAGCTGAAAATTATGTAAAACATTTACAGGCTCTGCTTCAACAATAAACATATAAGCCCCTATAATACAAACAAGGCAGGCTTTTCTTGCGGCTTGCCTTGCTTTTTTTATGCGTAAAAAAGATCGAACGGATGAGAAATCCGCCCCTGAAGATAAATCGCTTTAGAAGATAATTAATTCCAACAAGTGGTGCTGCTTTTCCTGCGCGTGGTATTGCTTCTTGCAATCAGTTTACCGGCAGGTTTGGCTTGCGCTTTCAAAGGCAGTAGAGAATTTCCTTTCTGAAAAACAGCTTTAACTGAACAGTTTAATGTTATCGGCTTCCCCTCTTCATCTTTCAGGTTTGTCTTTACGGGAGTATTGGGGTCAATAATTAATATATCTGCATCCGAACCCGCTTGAATACACCCTTTTTGCGGAAAAATGCCCAACCGCTTAGCGGGATTTTCCGAAAGCATGCGTATGCAGCTTTGCACCGATACTTTGTTCGCTTTCCATAATTCAGAAAATGCCCAAGGCACTGTCCACTGTAAAAGTGAAGTTGCATAGCCGGAATACGCTTGCGACATCAGCTTATCGGCAGTTTGAAATTTGCTCCCGCTTTCCGTGGAAATGGTGTATAATCTGCCGTTTTTCATGCTGTCAAAGAGTAATTTGATAAATTCCGTATAAGACGCATCTGCCTCAGGTCCGATTTTATTAAATTTGTTTACAATTTCCATCAACTTGAGAGCAGGCACCGCATAAGTAAGGTCTGCCCGTCTAAAAGCGACATTCAAAATTTCAATTGAATTTCGGTCATAAATACCGATAAAATGTAAAGGATTGTCTTGCAAGCGGCGCAAAATCTTTTTTATCGCACTCAAGCGTTGCTCAAGAAATTGATTTTCCGCATCAGTTTCGCTTTCTGTCTCTGGTTGATCATAACCTTGAAAGGAAAATGAAATGTCCGCATCATAAATAGTGTCAAACAAATCCATGATATCTTCGTAGAAAAGGTCTTCTACGGCATTATTGGGAGAAGGATGCATCAAACTGAAACCTACAATTCCAGCTGACCAAATATCATTCATTTGATCAAGATGATAAGGAAACTTGGAAAAATCGCAATTCCCCCACAAAGCTAAATCACAAAAAGAGTTCTTTTCTGTCAAAGTGCGATAGTGCTGAATATCACGCACGGTGAAAACAGGCTTTTTAGTCAAATAAGGAAGATCTGCCAGAGTGGTGTAACCGCCTTTTACGGCAAGTTGTGTAGCTTTTTTTAATTCAGTTTCGTCTTCCGAAGTGCCTTTCAGAATATGAGTATGCATATCAACTGCTCCGGGCATGATTAAACAGCCGCTGAAATCGTATTCTTCAGATACACTTTCGGAAACGATTTGCCCCGTTCCTATCTGCTTAATTGTGTTGTCAAAAAGCACATTAACCGTTTTAAAGGAACTGCCCGAAGCCAGTAGAACATTGCGGATAAGTTTCATGCAACTCCACTACATTTTTTTATCAATTTATGCTCTATAATCTATGCAATATAGCACAAAATAAAAATCGGATGCATACTTCCCTTTTTCTTTTGGGGAAGGATATCAATTCCACCCCGATTTATTAACCTGTCCGACAAAAAACCAAATTTCCCTATTTATAATTGTATAATCTTTCAATTGCTATATTCAGTCAATATATTTTTTTCAAGAAATAAATATAAATTCATGCAAAAAAGAGTTATTTACTTTTATAGCAATAAAAAAAGAGCTCTCCCCTATTCGGAAAGAGCTCTTAATTTTTAGTCTAAAACTACATCAATTTATATCCGTCCCGGTTCTGCTTTATTTTACTTCAGAATGATAGTTTTCTTCGTAGAAGTATACTTAAAATTATAATTTATGGACAAATAATATATTCCTTCGGGAAGATAACTGCCATTATCGGAAGTCCTGTCCCAAACTGTCTGAAAATAACGACTGTTCAAAAATCCCGAATAAAGGGTCTTAACTACATTTCCTTCCTCATTTTCAATCACAATATCAACCGCAAGATTACAAGTAAAACCTATATAAATAAACGTATTTTTATAAACAGGATTAGGATTCACGATGATATTAGAAACCGGCGATTGAACATCCGCATAAATTAAGCCGATTGCCATGAGCATAATCAGGGCAACAAATAATAGTTTCTTCTTAAGTTTCATTTTTACCCCCTCATTGATAAGTAATTTTATAATGCAATATTCGTTCCCTATTCCGAAATATCGCTTTGCTCTGCCAGTAAAATTCCGCCCATAACTCCTGATTTATTGCCAAGTTTGGCTTTCGTTATAAGAATTTGAGAACTTAAAAGAGAAGGCAAATTACTCTTAATACTCTTTTTCAACTTGGCAAAAGGATACTCGGGAACCTCAATAACACCGCCTCCGATAATGATTGCATCCGCATCAAGATTGATTGCCAAATTGGCAATTGCCGTCCCGAGATACATGAGAGAATCGGATAAAATTTTCCCAACTGCTCTATTCTTTGATGCTAAACTTAAAATTTGACCGATATTCATTACCTTTACATTCGGCTTTATTTCATGAATACGATTGATCATTCCGTTTACTGATGCGTAAGCTTCCAAGCAACCTTTTCTTCCGCAATTGCATAAAGCACCGTTTATTACAACTGTATTGTGTCCCAATTCCATAGAGTAACCGTGAGCTCCGTGATAGATTTTTCCGTTTATTACCAATCCCGAACCGATACCGGAACCGATCGTGATGCCTACAACATATTTTACCTTCCGTCGTAAACTTGCTTCCGCCAAAGTCATAAGATTAGCATCATTATCAATCCAAATGCGGTTATGCCATTTGTTGTCAAAAGATATACGCGGGTCAAGGTCCGTCCAATCTTGCAAATTGGGATTTATACCTTGAATTAATCCTGTCTTGAGATTAAGCATACCGGGAGTGCCTAAACCGATTCCCTCAAGTTTGTTTGGCTTAATTGTTCCCTCTGCTTCTTTCAAAATATTTTTGAGTGTAGTTTTGATACCTTTGGCGTTCTTTTCTTCCAAATTTTTACTTCGGAAAAAAAGTAATCCATGATGACTGTTACCGCAACCGTATTTGATGGAAGAGCCTCCTATGTCAATTCCCAGATACAATTTTCCGCCGGTTTTGAAATACAAATTCGCTCCTCTAATTTTTTGGATTGAAAGGACTTTCCCTGCCTTCAAAAATCAGCTCATTAACATAATCACTCGTATCCTTCAAGCTGTTTTGAAGCAGTTTCGGGTTGATTGTTTCCTTAGTTTTAGCCGAAGGAGGATTTTGTTCAGCCTGAGCGGCAATTTTTAATAGATGCTCTCTAACCGTATCAGGTTTTGCTGTTTGTTTTACTGCAGGAGGTTGAGTGAGGATTGTATCGGCTTGCTGTTTCGTTTGTTCAAAAGGTCTTTTCAAATAACCTCTCTTATAACTCGTCCAAATAATTGCGCTCAAGATAATGACAATAATGATGATGATTATAGTCCAGATAAAATTGACGGAAATCAAAACCTTTTTTTCTTTTATCGGAGCGTGGGGTTTGAAACTGTTTTGAGTTCGGGACGGCATCAAGCCGTCAAACAGATTGAAGGTAATTTTTTCATCTGCTCCCAAATACCTGCTGTATGTATAAACCGTAGCACGCGCAAATCCGTAATCGCCAAGTTTGGAAAGTTGGTTATTTTCAATAGCGGTTATCTGTTCTTCGGAAAGTTTGAGTTCGCGGTTGACTTCTTCCAAAGTAAGATGTTGTTCTTCCCTTAAGCCTTTCAAATATTGGCCTAAACTTTCCATAAATATTCTCCGCTTGCTATGAGAGAAGTTTTGCCGCCTACATAAAATTTATCGTTTTTGCTACTGATGAGAACATCTCCGCCGGGAAGAAAGACTTTTACTTCATCTTGAAGCAAGCCTTTTTTCTGCCCGGTAAAAACTGATGCAGCGGCACCTGTTCCGCATGCTAAAGTCGCTCCCGCTCCTCTTTCCCACACTTTTATTTCAATTTCAGAAGGAGAAATAATTCGCATGAATTCGACATTTACGCCTTCAGGAAAGAAATGGTTCTCTGAAATAAGTTTGCCTGCTTGTAGATGCGGATTATCTGAAAGGTCGCCACAAATAATAACAAAATGCGGATTTCCCGCATTGACATAAGTTCCCGTGAAACCCTCAATGATGACATTTTCCTTTTGCAGGACAAGTGTTCCGATTTCTGCCGTGATGTATTCCGGGTCTGTTTCATTTCTGAAGACAGCTTTCAAACCGCTGTCCGTCCAAATCGCCAATTCTCTTTTACCTGTTTCAGCAGTCAAAAGTGCTCCGCAACAGCGTAAAGCAGAACCGCACATTTCTGCAATTGAGCCGTCTGCATTGTATATTTTCATTTGAGGTTTGGCTTTATCCAGCAAAACTAAACCATCTGCTCCGATACCGAAATGCCTGTCACAGACGCTTTTTGCCAGTTGTGAAAATTCTTCTTCCCCCAAATTTATCTTTCCACTGTCCACAATGATAAAATCATTACCTTGAGCCTGCATCTTGACGAAAGGAATTTTCATACCCGAGCCTTGATATAATCTTGGAAAGTGTATAATCCTTTTTTGTCCGCTATCCACATTGCAGCTTTCAATGCACCTAAGGCAAGTCCGCTTCTGTTACGCAATCTATGTGTCAGTTCAATCGTATCTGCTTCGCTGTCAAAACCAACAATATGTGTTCCGGGAATGTAACCAGCTCGGACACTTGCAAAATGCAATTCTTCAGGTTTGATTTTTCGGTCCAGCTTATCATATTGCAGCGTTTTTTTATTTTTGTTTTTGCTCAGCAGAATTTTGCCTAATTCCTTAGCAGTGCCGGAAGGACTGTCCGCTTTTTCTTTGTGATGCAATTCCAAACCGAAACAATCATATTCGTCATAGGAAGAAATTATTTCAGCGGCACGAGCGACTATTTCATAAAAAAGGTTCATTCCCAAAGAAAGGTTGGAACCGTAAAGCATACCGATTCCCGCAGTTAAAACAAGCTGTGTAACCTCTTCCAAATGTTCATTCCAGCCCGTTGTACCCACCACCAAGTTTCTGTGCAAAGCACAAACTTGACGAATATTGGCAAGAACGATGTCCGGTTGCGTGAAATCAATACAGACTTGTGCATCTTTCAAAGTTTCGGCACTTATTTCTTTAGCGCAGTCTTCAACTTTTGGATCAATGACAGAAACGATTTCAATCGGGAATTTTGAAGCAGTTTCGTGCACCATTTTTCCCATTTTACCATAGCCGATAAGCGCAATTTTCAGCATCTTTAGAACGCCCCTTCAGTATAAACTTTGATTAATTCTTCAACTAAACGCGCTCCTGTCTCCAAATCCTTCAGCAGAATATATTCATCAACCGTATGGCAATTTTTCATGCCTGTCCCGATAATCGGCATCGCAATTCCTTCAGCATTGAAAATATTAGCATCGCTTCCTCCGCCTCCTTTGACAAAATGGGGTGAAATATACAACCTTTCCATGGCAGCTTTTACAACTTTTACGGCAGGATGAGATAGCTCCAAACAAAAAGCGTGATATTCATCATGCACATCAATTTCAGCTTTGGCGGAATGCTCTCCCAATTTATGTCGAGCAGCGGTTTCTTCAAATGTCTGCACGATTTTATCAGTTACTTGAGCCAGTTTAACGGCATCATGACTGCGTGCCTCACCTTTGATAACAACTTTGTTCGGAACAATATTAGTGGCAATGCCGCCTTCAATAATTCCGATATTAGCGGTTGTTTCTTCATCCAACCGACCCAAAGTAATAGCAGAAATCGCTTCTGACGCCACTCTGATGGCATTAATTCCTTTTTCAGGTTCCACTCCGGCGTGTGCTTCCTTCCCATAAATCGTAATATTAATGATATTTTGTGAGGGAGCTGCAATCATGACCTCATTGATGTCTTCGGAATCAAAAGCAAAGCCAATTTTGGATTTCAGCATGGTTTTATCAAAGAAGCGCGCGCCTAAGAGCCCGATTTCTTCACTGATCGTGAACAATATTTCCAAAGGCGGGTGCTGTTGATTGCTTTGTAGGTATTCTTTTATGCCCCAAATAATTTGTGCTACTCCGGATTTATCGTCAGAACCCAAAACTGTCGTATGATCGGATGTAATCTTATCTTCCGTAATTTGCGGTTTTATATTCCGACCGGGACGGACGGTATCAACATGTGCACAAAACAGTAAAGGCTCCATTTCAAGATTTCCGGGAAGCCATGCATACAGATTTCCCGCATTGCCTCCGGTCTTTAAATTCGCATCATCTTCCTCAACCGTAAAGCCTAATGAAGAAAGATCAGTTTTCAACCTGTCCATTATCAGCCTTTCATTAAGGCTTTCACTTTCTAATCCCACCAGCGCAAGAAAATATTCAATCAAACCTTTTTCCATTGTTATCACTCCTTAGCACTCTTACTATTTTTTCTAAAGTCTTCAAAATCAATTTCTATGTTTTTGTCAAAGCAATATTTTCCTCTTTTATTTTCTCCCTTTTCACTCCTGACATAAAATCAATGCATAAAGAAAAGCCGGCCTCTATCCGACCGGCTTAACATTTTTGAGTGTGTTTCTTGTTTAACTAAAAAGAGTCGGCTAAACCTCCAAGCATGCCTAAAATAGAACCTGCTAAAAAGATCCAAAGTATAATTACAATACCGGCAAAAATGAGTTGCGCAATAGCCTAATTCTTACGATTGGGATTATCCGTATTGCTGACAGCCCAAACAATTAGCAGAACAATATTGGCTATGGGAATTAGCATTAACAACATTGTAACAATCCAGTTCCCGATAGTCATAACCGGTGCCACATTATTGGCAGGTTTAATTTGGGGCTCAGAATTCTGTTGATAGTAATTTTGCTGTTCGTCCATCTCGGATCCTCCTAATTTTATTGTTTGTATTAATATTTATCTTTAGAAAATCGTCAAGAAATTTTATTTGCCGTATTCCTTAATAACCACGCCGTATCCACCCCGAGTCCACGCCGGTGAAGTCGGGGTGGACTCGGGGTGGATACGGCGTGGTTCTATAGGAAAAATCTTGGCTGGAATAGTAATTAATTGATTATTAATAAGTTACTATATTTTATAAAATCAACCTATCCTTCAAAACAAATAATACCCATTCCCTCATAAAAATACACTTTTCCGGAGTTTTGACTTGACAGACAAGCAAGATATTCAAAACAAATTAAATTAATAAAATCAAGGAAAAACAGAAATGAGAAAGAAGCATTTTATTCTTCTTTTATTATTATTGCCAGTTTTGTTGTTCGCCCAAACAGATAATGAAGATAAATCCGATAAACCGTCTTTTGGTTTTACCGGACAGGCGGGTTACATGACTCAAGGCAATAATACTTGGACGCAAATACGTCTTATGCCTGAAGTTGCATTGGGGAAATTTGCTTTCGGTTTGGACATTGAATTTTTGCTTGATCCCGAATTAAACTTGCGGTCGGATGATTGGGATGAACCGATTGATTTGCTCTCCAAAATTTATTATGTAAAATATGGCAATAGAAACGATTCCTGGTATCTGCAGGCAGCCGGTTTCCCTTCCTATACTTTGGCACACGGTTTAATTATGAACGAATATAACAACCGTCTGCTTTATCCCGACCAAAAAAACATCGGAGCAATGATTGGCATCAAACCTCCTCTGAGTTTACATCCGGGATTAGAAGTTTTTTGTTCAAATTTGGCTAAAGCTGATCTTCTTGCCGCCCAAGTTTCTTTCGAGCCTTTCGCTTTAGGGAAAAAAGAAGCCCTATTACCTTTGCGCATCGGCGTCACTTATGTGACTGACCGCAATCAGTATGCCAAATACGATGATAAGGATAAAGACAAAGTGCCTGATATAATTGACCCCGATGTCGGAGTAAAAAACACTCGGAATGATATTGACGGTGACGGACTTTTGAATAATACTCCGACTGCTGACGGTGTTTATACTTCTTCACTTGATCCGGATATTGATAATGACGGAGTGCTGGATTCACCTGCTTTTAATCCTTATGTATCAACTCTTGCCGATATTCCCGAAGCCTATTGGTCTTTACTTGATAATCATATTACCACTCCTCACTGGTATGGAAAGCGTGACGAAATTTCCGTTTACGGCGCTTGGTTTGATTTACCTATAGTGCAAACAGGTCCTTTTCTGCTTTCAACTTACGGTGAATTTGCTCAAATAGACGGATATGGTAAGGGCTTGAGTTTCCCGGGATTTGAGACAAAGTTCCTTATTTTTGATTTAAATTTGGAAATGCGCCGATTCGGAAATCAGTTTCTCCCCTCCTATTTCGACCAGTATTATGAAGACCAACGCTCCCGAGTGGTGGAGACATCCGATCCTTTATCAACGGCAGAATTAGTTACAAAAGAGAGCACTTTATCCGCGCTACATAAATCATTGGGCTGGTATGGCGGCTTAAAAGCACATGTGGCAAATGTTGTTATGCTGGAAGGTTCTTATCAAGACATGTATGGAGAAGGTTACACAGCCGGGAAATCAGTTCGTGTAAAGGCAAGTGTTGATCCTGTCGTAATCCCGAAAATCCAAGCTGCATCAATCTGTTACTCGCAAAGCAATGTTCAATATCTCTCTCTTCAAAAAGTGCAGACGCCTTCTGCTAAAATTGACGGAACTTTAATTTTTCGCCTTTCGGACTTCACAAATCTGATTGCTGTTTATTCTGAACGCTATATTGATCAAAACGGAGACAACAAAATCAAAGGCACAAACGAAATCTTAAAAACATATTCCCTCGGTGTCGGAATACGGTTTTGATAATTTTGTGCCGGAATTAAAGATTTTTATTTGCCAAAAATAAGGTTTTGAAGCGATTTCCTGATTCTGAATCAGAGCCGTTCTTTAGGGTTCTGTTTCCGAAAAAATTAAAGCAATTTCCCGCTTTGCATGCATCGGCGAATCGGAAGCGTGAACTGCATTTTCAGTAATATTGTCCGCATACAGGGCACGAATTGTTCCCGGTTTCCGCCGTTCGGGATATGTGTCGCCTACCAGTTCACGCAAATCTGCAACTGCATTTTCCTTTTCCAAAAGAGCGGCAACCGTCATTCCCGAAGTCATAAAATTGATTAACCGCTCAAAAAATTCTTTGCCTGCGTGCTCTTCATAAAAGGCATGTGCCAAAGGAAGATCAAATGTGAAGGAACGCAACTTCAAGATGTCATAACCGTTGCGCTCGATAATCGTAATAATTTCCCCGATATGCTTTTGGGCTGTAGCATTCGGTTTAATTAAGAGCAAGGTCTGCTCTTTCATTTGGCTAAATATACAGTCTCGAAATAATCCAGCGCTGCAACTTTGATTGCAATATCGCGATTGAGCATGCTGCTCATATTGATTTTGTGCCTCAGGATATTGGTCCAGATTTCATATATCTCGTTGGGCTTAAACTCTCTGCCGGTATACTGCTTAAGCATCATTGAGTAAAATTCGTCCCGATCGTTTTCCACTCTGGCAATCACCAGTTTCTGGCTGTCCGGTAAAACATCATAATCCTTGTAACGAATGTCCACAACGGCATAACCTAACTTGAGCAAATTCTCGTAATTGATTTGAAAATCATCTGAGGGTGCCATCTTAACTCCCTTATTCAATGTTTATTCTCGACATAATCAAGATTTTTTTATTTTTGTCCTTAAAACTCAGGCAAGCCATATAGTCAAGGATTATATTATTAAGTGAGACTATCAAGGAGAAATAAATGTCTGTTTTCAAACTCGTTTCGGATTATAAACCCTGTGGGGATCAGCCTGAAGCGATTGCCGAATTAGTTAATGGAATTCGTCAAAACAAACGCTATCAGGTTCTTTTGGGCGTAACAGGCTCCGGTAAAACCTTCACTATCGCCAATGTTATCGCCCAAGCAGATAAGCCGGTGCTTGTCCTTTCACATAATAAAACTCTGGCAGCACAACTTTACGGTGAATTGAAACAACTTTTTCCGGAAAATGCGGTAGAATATTTCATCAGTTATTATGACTATTATCAACCTGAAGCATATATTCCGGGAAAGGATATCTACATTGAAAAAGATTCCGATATCAACGAGCAGATAGATAAATTGCGTTTGCGTGCCACGATGTCATTGATGGAAAGGAAAGATGTCATAATCGTGTCTTCCGTTTCCTGTATTTACGGTTTGGGTGTTCCCGAAGAATATAGAGAAGCTCTTATCCGCCTGAAAAGAGGTGATAAAATGGAGCGTGAAGCCCTTCTGCAAAAGCTTGTAGCCGCACATTACAGTCGTAATGACATCGCTTTTCAAGCCGGTGCTTTTCGTGTCCGAGGTGACATTGTTGATATTTATCCGGCGTATTTGGAGCATTGTATAAGAGTGGAATTTTGGGATGATGAAATCGTTAAAATAGAAAAACTGCATCCTCTTAATTATCAATCCCTTGGTGAGGTTGAAGAGTATCCGATCTACCCTGCCATTCACTTTGTCATGTCTGAAGAAAGAACGAACGCTGCTTTGCTTTCTATTGAAAAAGAACTGGAGGAAAGGGTTGCCTGGTTTTTGGCAAACAAGCGTTATGTGGAAGCAGATCGTTTGCAGCAACGCACAAAATTTGATTTGGAAATGTTGCGAGAATTGGGTTACTGTTCCGGAATTGAAAATTATTCCAGACATCTGACAGGAGCCAAACCCGGAGAACCTCCAAACTGTCTTCTGGACTACTTTCCTGAAGATTTTCTCATGATTATTGATGAATCCCACGCTACAATTCCCCAAGTGCACGGTATGTACGGCGGTGATTACACCCGGAAAAAAAATCTGGTGGATTACGGTTTCCGCTTGCCTTCCGCCTTTGACAATCGTCCTTTGCGCTTTGACGAATTTGAAAAATATATGCACCAAGTGATTTTTGTTTCCGCTACTCCCGCGGATTATGAATTGGAGCTAACTCATGGCGAAATTGTCGAGCAGGTAATTCGCCCTACGGGTTTGCTTGATCCGGAAATTGAAATTAAGCCAATTAAGCATCAAGTGGACGATTTAATCAATCAAATCAGAGAACGCACGGCAAAAGGTCAAAAAGTTTTGGTCACCACTTTGACCAAACGCATGGCGGAAGACCTCAGCACTTATTTGACGAATGCGGGCATCCGCGTCCGCTACTTGCACAGTGACATTGATTCCATTGAACGCGTAAAAATCATTCGCGGTTTGCGCACCGGTGAATTTGACGTCATAGTCGGAATCAACTTGCTCAGAGAAGGTCTGGACTTACCTGAAGTCTCATTGGTGGCAATTTTGGATGCTGATAAGACTGGATTTTTAAGATCGGCGCGTTCTCTGATTCAAACCGCGGGCAGAGCAGCCAGAAATGTGGACGGAAAAGTCGTTTTCTATGCGGATGAAATTACTGATGCCATCAAGGAAACGGTCGCTATCACGAATTATCGTCGACAAAAACAGCTCAAATATAATGCAGAGCACAACATCACTCCGCAAAGCATTATCAAAACTTTGGAGCAGATTGAGCAGGCAACGGCAGTTGCAGAAGGCTATGACGCCATCGATAAAGTCAAAAAAGACAAGCAGCAGACAAAAGTTGATTTTATGGATTATCTGGAACTCGATAACAAAGACAAAGTCATTGATTTGCTAAAGAAGGAAATGAACCGAGCCGCTCAACATTTGGAATTTGAACGGGCAGCCGAACTCAGAGACCGCATTCTGGAATTGCAGCAGGCATAACGCGCTTTTGCGTTATTTGTATCAGCCCCAAAGCGCGTTACTATTATACAGAATTACTTGCGTTGTTTCTTACGGTAATAACTTGTGTAAGAGCCTTGTTTTCAGTTTGGACCACAGCGGATGGGTTACATCATTCCCGTCCTGATGCAAAACTTCAGGAACTTTTTCTTTGTAAATCAGCGTTCCGGGATTGCTGTCCATCACATAAATGACATCCGCAAGTCGAATAGCTTCATCGATATCGTGTGTCACTAAAACAATGGTTAGACCGAGTTTTTTCCTGATACCATGCAGCCAACCCTGCATCTGAAGCCGAGTTAGAGCGTCTAAATTGGCAAATGGCTCGTCCAGAAGGAGAATATCCGCTTCGGACATTACTGTTCGTAAAAAAGCTGCTCTTTGTTTCATTCCGCCAGAAAGCTGCCACGGTAAATGTTGTGCATAACCTTCCAAACCGAAATCAGGCAGCAGATTGAGCGCTTTTTGTCGGCTGACGGAAATATCGGTGTGCTTGATTTTGCAAGGGAGCAGGACATTATCCAACAGGGTCAGCCAAGGAAACAACAAATCATCCTGAGGCATGTAACCTGCTTTTCCTGCCTGTCCGGTAACATCCTGTTCCCGATAAAAAATTTTCCCGCTGTCCGGTTTAGTGATGCCTGACAGCAATTCAAGCAGAGTACTTTTCCCGCAACCGCTGGGACCAATTATGCTTACAAACTCTTTTTCTTCAACTTCCAAGGATATATCTTTCAGCACCAGAACCTTTTGTCCTTCAAACAGAAAGGATTTATTCAAATTTTGAACGCTGAGCAGTTTCGCCATATTGCAGTTTTATTTTTTCGGTAAAAACCGATTGGTAAAGGCTTTATTCATATCTGTAGTTTGCTTCAGAAGATTTTGCGCAGCCATCCAATCTTGAAATCTCTGCCAAACTTCAGCTTTTTGTAAACCCCAAACAGGACTGTCCGCTTGGTATTGTGCACTGACATATTGTTGACTGGCTTGCACTAATTGCGGTTTCAACTCGGGAGCATGCTTCAGCAAAATATCCGCAGCCGCATTAGGATTTTGAATAGCGAATTGATAGCCGGCGGAAGTGGCTTTTAGAAAGCTTTTAACCAAATCAGGTTTCTGCCGGATAATATTTTCGCTCGTAATCAGCACGGGCGTGTAATAATCCAAAGCAGGCTCTAAATCCTTGAGCATAATATGGTTTAATTCCATTTTTCTTAAACCTGCTTCAATCCCGTCCCAACCCATATAAATCCACTCAAAATCAGCATCGCGACCGATTGTGGAAAAGAAATCCGTCACACCCGAAACAATTCTGACTTTGTTAAAATCAGCACCCGCTTTTTGCATTACTGCTTTCAAAACTGCAATTTCCGAAGGCGAATCCCAAGAACCGTAGCGTTTGCCTTCAAAATCTTTCACAGTCTTGATATTTGCGTCTTTTAAGGAAGCAAAACAAGAAGTGTTATGCTGCATAATAGCGGCAATGGAAACAAGCGGAATCCCTTCCGAACGCGCTCTTGTCACATTTTCCTGATAAGAAACTCCAAATTCGCTTTTTCCTGTTGCCACAATTTGATCAGTATAACCTTGTCCGGGCTGCACAATTCTAACATCCAGGCCTTGCTCTTTGTATAAACCCTTTTCCAAAGCAACATAAAGGCCTGTGTGATTGGTATTGGGCGTCCAATCTAAAGTAACTGTAACCGGAATCAAATTCTTCTGCTTCTTTTTACACCCTTCAGTCATCAAGCCAAAACTGACCAAAAGAAGCAGTAAACCCCAAGTTAGCAAGCGATTTGTTTTCATTTTTGTCCTTCCTTTTATCTTTATATATGTTCTATTTCTTTTCTTTTACGCTCGAGGATGATACATACGATGAGTTTCCACTAAATAATGTATATCCACATGGGTGTAAATCTGTGTGGTATTGAGGCTTGCATGCCCGAGCAAAGTTTGAACTATGCGTAAATTTACTCCCGCTTCCAAGAGATGAGTAGCATAGGAATGCCGAAAAGTATGAGGAGTTACTTCTTTTTTCAGTTTGGCTTCGGTCACCGCTTGTTGAAGAATTTTCCAGAAACCCATGCGGCTCATTTTGTTGCCAAAAGTATTTAAAAAAACATAATCGTTCTTTTTTTCTTTCATTAAAATGGGACGCACCCTTGCAATATAACCGGAAACCAATTCCAGCACATTGTCCAAAACGGGAACGTAACGCTGCTTGCTCCCTTTGCCTCTAATCAGCAAAACCTTTTCGTTCCAAATAATATCGTGCACAGTCAAACCTAATAATTCGGAAATGCGCAGTCCGGTAGCATACAATAATTCCATCATTGCTTTGTTCCTGATTTCCAAAGGCTTCTCTGTCGGCAGACTATCCAATAAATGAAACATTTCTTCAACTGTCAGAACATCGGGTAGATGTTGTGTCAATTTTATGCGCGGAACCTGCTCAAAATCCACTTGCACGGGAATTTCTTCCTTTTCCAGATACTTAAAAAATTGCTTGATTGCGACTCTTTTGCGCGCGATAGAAGCATTGACTAAGCCGATGCTCTGCAAAGTAACCAAGTAATCAATAATATCATTTGCACGATAATCCTGCAGCGGTTTGGGATTATATTGCAAAAAGTCTTCTAAGTCCTTTTGATATGCGTCCACCGAGTTTTTTGCCATCCCCTTTTCCACTTTCAAATAATAAAGAAAACTATTCAGAGCACTGACTAATCGAGGACTGAGGATATTATTCGTTGCTGAAATAGTTTGGCGTTTCTTTTGTGATTTTGACATCATGAGGATGGGATTCCTTCAGTCCTGCAGGTGTAATTTCTATGAATTCTGCCCGTTCATGTAAAATTTTTAAATTCGGCGCACCACAGTAACCCATTCCTGCTCTAATGCCACCGACTAATTGATAAACATAATCTTTCAGCGGTCCTTTGTAGGGGACCATGCCTTCAATGCCTTCCGCTACCAGTTTGCTGTCATCGCTTTCACTTTGAAAATAGCGGTCCTTACTGCCTTGACGCATTGCTCCGATTGAGCCCATTCCGCGATAGGATTTGAATCTTCTTCCGTTGTAAATAATCGCTTCGCCGGGACTTTCATCCGTTCCCGCAAACAAGCTTCCGATCATAACAGCACTTGCTCCAGCAGCTAAAGCTTTAACAATATCTCCGGAATATTTAATTCCGCCGTCTGCAATAATCGAAATTCCCGCTTGGGATGCAACTTCTGCACAATCCAATAAAGCGGAAAATTGAGGAACTCCTACGCCTGCTATGACTCTGGTTGTGCAGATAGAACCGGGACCGATACCAACTTTCACTGCATCTGCACCGTTATCAATCAAATATTGCGTCCCTTTTCCCGTCGCCACATTTCCTGCTATAACATCAACTTTGCAGGCTTTTTTAATCGCTTGAATTGCTTTGCCGATATTGGCATGATGCCCGTGCGCGGTATCAATTACCAGGGCATCCGCACCTTTTTTGACCAGCTCTTGCGCTCTTTCCAAAAAATCATCTGTAACTCCTACAGCTGCAGCAACCAAAAGACGATTTTTCTTATCCTGAGCTGCATTGGGGTAATCAATTCGCTTGAGAATATCTTTTACTGTAATCATTCCGACTAATTTGCCTTTAGCGTCCACAATCAGCAGTTTTTCTATCCTGTTCTTTTGCAAAATCAGCTGCGCATCCGCCATGGAAACTCCTTCCGGAGCAGTTATCAATTTACTTTTCGGGGTCATCAATTCTTTAACCAGACGCCGGGGATTGTTTTCAAACCGGATATCTCTATTTGTTAATATCCCGACAAGTTTGCCTTTGTCCAGAACGGGAAAGCCGCCGATATGATGTTGATTTTTCAGCTGCAAGACCTTTTCCAAAGTGTCATCTGGCGCAACTGTATAAGGATGTGTCACGACACCGCTTTCCGCTCGCTTAACTAATTCCACTTCAGCGGCTTGTCTTTCAATTGTCATATTCTTATGGATCACGCCCAAACCGCCTTCTCTGGCAATTGCAATCGCCAGAGAAGATTCTGTAACTGTGTCCATTGCCGCACTTAAAACAGGAATATTCAGTTTTATATTTGCAGTCAAATCTGTGCGCAAATCCACTTCCGACGGCAAACAAGATGAGCTTTGCGGAAGCAGTAAAACATCGTCAAAAGTATAAGTTCGGCGAATTTTCTTTTTCATTTTTCATCCTTTATAGTTAAATCTGTTAAAATGTCGGCCGCCCGGAAGGCAATTTTTGCAGAATTTGCCGGAAGGCAGGAGAAAAAACACTGTTGGGATTTTGCCTCAGAAAATCCTGAGCAATATTTTCAGCGGAAGATGATTGCTTCTGCAAACGCAACCGCTGCAACTGTGCATATTCTCTCAGCAAACCGTCCTGCCAATTATAATCATAAATTGCATCAGCCCAAGCATTAAAACCTGAAGCTTCTGCCCAATCTGCAGCTAAAATACGCAATTCTTCATCTTTGGCGGAAAGAGAAAGATTTAACACAGTCTGCACGGAAAGAGAATCCCGATGAGCCATTCTTTGTCTAATAGCTTGCAAAAAAGTCTCCTGCGCGGGTTTGGATAGATTCATCAGCATAATATTCAAAGTGAGAGCATCATTCACATAAGGACTGGCCGGCACTCTCAAAATTAAATCGTTCACAAGCGAATCTGCAACATCGGTTTTACCCTGACAAGATGCATTCAAAAAGCCGTAATACAGATATCTGTCCGGCTGCTTGGAAGCACTGATGCCGGTCAGCGATTGTTCCGCATCGTCATAGCGTTCATTGATTAAGTAATTGCTCACCAAACGATAATTCACTTCTGCTTCGTCATCTGATGAAATTGCAAATTGCCGTGCTTCTTTTAATAAAGCTTCTATCATGCGTGAATCTTTCCCCTGCCACAAAGCAATGTCAGATAATAAAAGCATGGCTTGAAACGGATATTTCTTCCGACTAAATTTCGCTTGCGGCTGATGCGTGACCGGGTCAATAATGAAAGCCAAAGTGCTTTCCGCTTGGGCATATTGCTTCAAATGGATATATGCTTCCGCTGTTTTGAGCAGGATATCTCCTTCTTGAATTACACTTATTTCTCTTTGCCGCAAAGCATTGAAAGCTGCAATGGCAACAGAATCTTTACCTGCCGCAAATTGTTCGTAAGCAAAAGAGGAAAGCTTCTCCGTGGGAAGTTTGCTATATTCTTCCAAAGCTTCAGATAAGCGTCCCAATCTGCTCAGAGAAAGAGCGTAGACTTCTTTCACTTCCAAACTTTGACTTGCCGAAGCAATAGTTTTAACTTTGGAAATCAGCTCTGGTGCTTCTTCCAAAATCTGGCGAATTTGGTTGCTGACAAAATAGAAATTCCCCGGTTGCAGTTCCAAAAAACGCAGGTATTCCGGTATCGCTTTCTCATATTGATGATTGTAAAAGGCATTATTAGCGATTTCCAAACAAAAAACGTCAGGTTTATTGAGTGTCTTTCTTCCTTGCTCATAAAGCCGCATAGCCTGTTCAAAAAAGCCCTTACGCTCAAAATAATTAGCCAGCAGACGATATTTGTTTTCATCTTTAGGATACAGTTGCAGATAGGCTTGAGCCTTATCCCAAGCGTCATTTATCTTCGCCTGCTGAATATCAAGCTGGATCTCATATTCCAAACGCGCGGTATCAGAGAGCACATTTCTGTAATTGTTCAAAAGTTGCTGTGCTTTATTGGTCTGATTGATTTGCAGGTAAAGCTGGAAGAGCTGAGCTATTGCAGCTTGGTCATCGGAATATTTTGCCAAGTAATTCAGCCAAGCTTGTTCGGCTTGAGTAAATTGACGCTGGAAAGTTAATTGTTGAGCTTGTTGGAAAAGGATTGCACGCTCGTCATATTGGCCTAAAAGAGATAATGTTATTGCCACAAAAGCAAGCAGGATAATTATTCTTCGTTTCATAGCCGTTATTTTTGCTCGTTGAGCAGTTTCAAATATTGTTGAATGACTTGCTGATATTCTTTCGGAAAAGTTTTATACTGCTCATCCAGCATAGCTTTTTTGCGCAGAAGATTAAAATCCGTAGAAGGAGGATTACTTTCCGGATTATTTTTTGCTGTTTCAGCTTTGCGTTTTTGGCTGAATTCGCGCTTGTTGATTGACTTTTGCGCATCCAAAAGTTTGGACAAAATTCTTTCCTGCCTGTCCACCAAATCCTGATCTAAACGATTCTGCTTTAACTGACGGGCAATAGCTTCCATTTCATCAGCCATTTGCTGAAGCGTATTTCCTTGTTTTTGGGCGGCGGGATCATTTTGCAAAGCACGCTTTAAATTTTCAGCCAAGCGTTCTTGTTCGGCAGCCAATCTTTGAAGTTGTTGCTGTTCGGCGGCACCGAGACGGCCTCCATTTTGCTGCATCTGTTGCAAAAGCTGTTGGGTAAGCAGGTTCATTGCCATTTGTTCTTCGCCCATTTGTTGCAGCATTTTCAACAAAGATTCCATTCCACCGCCGCTGCCTCCGCCTTGAGCACTGTTCATTGCCTGAATTAAATCATAAGCCATCAAATTCAAACCGGATTGAATGCCTTCCAGATTTTTGGGAATATTGTAATATTGAACTTCGTTCACATTATTAAAAAAGTCACGGTAATTCTGATTGGTTTGATTGGCATCCATAAAGAATTTAGGCGGGATGAACATCATCACCATCGGATTGGAAAAAAGTTTATTAAGGCTGAGTTGCATGCCTTCGTAAGCAGAAAGCAAATCGGGAAGAATAGGATAGGGGTCTTGTTTATATTTATCGGCGGTCGCTTCATGCTGTTGAGAAAAGATGAGTAATTCTCTTGCTGCAGTTTGCATCGCCATCATAACCTGCTGAGAACTTCCTGCACCCATAGCATCTTTCATAGCTTGAAGTTTATTAGTCATTTTACGCAATTTTTGCTGAGCCTGTTGCTGAGCCGAAAGAGCTTGTTTTCTTTGATTTTGGGAGAGTGCTTGTTGGCTGTTTTGCATATCCTGAGCGGGATTTTCCTGCTGCATTATATTTTGAAGCTCATCCAGCATAGCTTTTGCCTGTTGATCTTTATCTTTGTCAAGCAAGTCACCTATGTTTTTCAACTGTTCATTTAAAGCGTCTAATTTATCTTTGATGCTTTGTTGCTCTGCGGCAAGTTTGCCGGCATCATTTTTGGCATCGTTCGTTTTATCCTGCAAAGCCTGCTGCATTTTTTCCGCTTCCTGAGAGATTTGCAGAGCTTTTTGCACCGCTTGTTCCTTTTTTATGCTCTCCAAAAGTTTGAGGGTTTGGTCAACTTTTTGATTGAAATCCTCAAGCGAGAATTTGAAGTTTTCAATCGCTTTCTTAACGGCATTCGGATCGAGATTTTGCAATGAGTTCTGCAATTGCTGCAATGCCTGCTGAAGCTGTTCGTTATCAATTTCGGACAAGATCTGCTGAATTTTCTGCATTTTTTCCAAAGTCTCTTGTGAAAGCGCCTGATTGTTTTGCAATTTATCAATCAGCTGCTGATAATTATCCGCCACTTTATTGACTTGCTCCGCAAGCTCCTGTTGAGTTTTGACCATATTTTCCAGCTGCTTTTTATCTTCCCAATTCAGATTATCCTGCTTGAGCAATTCGCGCCTTTTCTGCTCAAAATCCTTTTGCAGTTCGGAAGATTTATTCAGCACATCCTTCAAATCGTTTTTGCCAGCGGTTTCCTGCTTTTCAATTTCTTTGTAAATTTCTTCAATAGAAGGGAAGCGTGCCTTGTATTTTTTGCTGATTGCGTGTTGTTGTTCGGGAGAGTTGTCATAAATTTCAGCCCAATAGGTGACAATGTCACCCGGGAGCAAATTCTTGTCCTGAAAGCTCAAAACATAGTCCAAATCAAGGTTTACAGCGTTGATGATGCTTTTAACTTCTACGGTTTGCAGGTTTTGAGAATTGATTTGATATTTGAGCAAGAGATTTTTCAAGCCGTAATCGTCCGAAGCTGTTATACGCAAAGGCAGAAGCAAATTTTGATTAAGCAGAACATCATCGCCGGGTTCGGGAATGTCAATTTCCGGAGGTAAATCGGGAATGGCTTCAATCGTTTTTTCTTCAGGAGTATTTTTGCGCCCCAAAGTATCAATTAATTCCGGATACCAAGTAAGATTTTCCAGCACTTCCAATTGCGTGACAAACGACTTCTCCCCTCTTTTCTGTAGTGTTTTTGACTGCCCGTCGGAGAAATTCATTTTAACGGTTTGCATAGGTATATTGGTTTCTAAATTAAGAGTAACCAAAGTATGGCGCAAAGCACTGATATTGCCGTAACTGCTGCTGTCCAATTCGGTTTTTAGACCTGTGTATGCAGGATAGTGATAGGTGACATAATAGCGTCTGACAGCCGGATTATCCAATACTGTAATTTGATAAATCCCGGACTTGATTTGACCTGTGCGCACATAATATTGAAAGGAATAATCCAGATTTTCAAACAAGAATCTGCCCTCAGGCATCGCCACTTCCCGCCATTGATTTTCCAATTTATACAATAAATTATACTGCAATTCCGGAACTGCATCCGCGACTTCAATCAAAACATCGGTATTGCGCCCGACCGTCAAATTTCCGGGTTTTACTTCAATGGAATTAATCTGATTGGCGGTTTGGATTTGATTGAGCCAAAATTCGTTCAGACTGTGCGGCAGCACACTTGCATTCATTCCCCAAAACAAAGCCAACCCGAGCAAAATGAAAAGGCAAACTCTCATCACAGTCGGACTTGCTACAGGCGGATAAATCACGATTTGTTCGCTGAGTCTTTGCGTTCCTTGTTCGTATAATTTGCGGTATAGGTTGCTTTTAGCTACGGTTTCGTCTTTTTGCAATTCCAAAATATTCTGATAAAGATCGTCACGACTACCCTGCAAATTATCCAGCCAACGCGAAAGTTTCAGCAAATTCGGACGCTGTTTATACTCCTGAAAAATAACAAATAACACACCTAAGGCTGCAGTGATGCGGAATAAATTTGCGGTCAGAATAATGTCGCGCGGGGACTTTAAGAAAAACCGCACACAAAAATACAGGTTGAAACTCAAAAGCAGAATCAGCAGACTTTTGAGCAAAATCCTCTTCAACAGGATAAAATCATATCTGTTTTTAATGTGCTGCAATAAATGTTCAAAAGGTCTGCTTTTCATATATTCCGCTTCTTTTACTTCTCCTCAAATAGCAAGGATTTTTTAAGTTTGCTTAGCTGTCAATGCTTTTGAGGATTTCAGCAATAAAGCTGATTTTTGTTAAATAGGAAACCTATATTTTATGCTCGCAGGTTTAACTCATGAAAATCTCTGAGTTTCGGCAACAAACAAGACTTAATCTCAGCAGGAGGGAGGTGGTGTCTATGAAAGAATTTGCAGCATTCCAAATCAAGTCCAAAGCCCGAACCAGAAAATCTGAATCCAATGGGTTATTATGATATCATGCTAATTATGCTTAAACAAAATCAGGTTTTCAACAAAGTTACTCACCTAAAGCTAATACTTTGACCATTAAGGTCAGGATATGAAACTGGGCTTATGTATACACTTCTGATAAAATAACCGGACACATATTTAATTATGTTTGCCTCAACATCGGAGTGTTGAGCAACGTAGCGCAGGACTCCGTTCCTGCGGAAAATATTGCTGAAAAGTGTATACATTGACTAATGACAACGATTTAATAACATTGCAGGAACAGAGTCCTGTGTTACATATTTATTTATCCGGCTTCAATTCCTCCTTGACCCATGTCCCTTTCCATTCATACCACTTACTAACCAAACCTGCTTTGACAGGATTTTCTATTACATATTCCAGATAGTGGAACAGCTCTATTTGATCACGGATCAAGTGGTCATAAGATTCTGATTGCCAAAAGCTTCCTTTCATTTGCATGTGTTTGTTTATCTGAGTTGCAGAATATTTCTTCCACGTATAAGTAATATGTGAAATTGGGAAAATACTATTGTTGTCCTGCGGTAATGGATTGATTATGACATGAACATGATTTGGCATTATGCAGAAAGCCAAAAGCTGATACCGTACATTATCATGATGATGCAAGGCATGGGAAATAATCCCGATACATCTATTATCGCTCAACAGGTCAGGAGTCTCAACAGAGCAAGCTATAAGTTCATCAAACCATAAGAAAAGCTGATTGTATTTTGACTTTGACTTAGATTCTCTTTCACTGCCGGATAGAGTTTTTAAATTTTCATTCCACTCTCTTTTGCGATTAATGAGTTCTGACTCGATTGACTTGGGAAGCGAGAATTTGAGCCTAAATGTGATAAATACAGGTTTGTTAATATCAAAAAGGTGTGGTAAACTGCGAGAGTGGTAAAAATACTTAAAATTCTCTACACCTATCGTGTTCTTGCCCATTTTTTATAAGCTACCCTTGTTATTTATCATTATACTTATAAATCCCTTACCTCAACACCGGAGTGTTGAGAAACGTAGCGCAGGACTCCGTTCCTGCGATAATAACAGGACTCATATCTGATCATGTTTGCCTCAACATCGGAGTGTTGAGCAACGTACGCAGGACTCCGTTCCTGCGATAACAACCGGACTCATATCTGATCATATTTGCCTCAACATCGGAGTGTTGAGCAACGTACGCAGGACTCCGTTCCTGCGATAATAACCGGACACATATTTAATTATGTTTGCCTCAACACCGGAGTGTTGAGCAACATGCGCAGGACTCCGTTCCTGCGGTAATAACAGGACTCATATCTGATCATATTTGCCTCAACATCGGAGTGTTGAGCAACATGCGCAGGACTCCGTTCCTGCGATAACAACCGGACACATATTTAATTATGTTTGCCTCAACACCGGAGTGTTGAGCAACTTCTAATTTACTGGCTGGGACGCCTGTATCTAATTTCTCGAAAAGAGAAAAGAAAAAAGGGAAAAGGGAAAAATCAATTAGCCCTGACTATCCGGAACCCGACGTCATAGCTGCCGTTGTAGGCACCGCCGCTATACGGGTAGTAGTAGGAGTTGCGGTTAGATACACGGCAGTAGGTATTGTCGTTCCAGTCGCCGCCACGCAACGAATGGTACGTGCCGCTCGTGGGTCCGGTGGGATTATTTACAGGGCTGACGCTGTAATAACTGCTAGAAAACCAGTCCCAGCACCATTCCCAAACGTTACCGCTCATGTCATACAGCCCCAAGCCGTTGGCGGCTTTGCCGCCCACAGGCTTGCTGCCGGAGGGTGTATTATTTCCGCTATACCAGGCAACGGCATTGATGTCATCAGAACCTGAATACAGGTAATCAGGAATGTTTTGACCTCCCCGCGCGGCATACTCCCATTCCGCTTCCGTGGGCAGTCTATAGCCGTTGGCAGACCAGTTGCAGATGACGGCGTCCCAGGTGGCATTGCTACTTGTAGGAACCGTTCCCCAATTAGCAGGATTGGTGAAACCGCTGATACTGTAAACCGGTGTTTTTCCTTCTGCGATACTCCTCAGGTTGCAGTACTTGAGAATGGCATACCAGGATATATAATAGGCAGGATAATTATCCCCCAGCCCATAGGTGCTTGTCCAGCTATTTCCCGGCTGCATGTACTGGGAGTATTCCGCCTGCGTCACCTCGTACTTGCTTATGTAAAATGAGTTTAAGGTGACCGAATGGGTGGGCAGTTCATATGAATACCCTGCTCCTCTGGTATCACCCATGGTGAAGGTACCACCGGGGACGTAGACAAATTGACTGGGGGTTACTCCAAATGTATATGTGGCAGTGGCAATATCACTGTCCTGCATCCCGGATTTGGTTGCCTTGGCTTTTATAGTTGTGGTTGTGCTGATTGTTATAGCTCCGGTATAGGGTGTAGTCGGGTCACCGCTACCGGTTGTGTAGAAAATTGATGCTCCGGCTGTGGCACAGGCGATAGTCACATTAATCGGTGATGTACATGGCCCGCCGGCCGGATTGAAGGTCGGCGTGGCAACCTTTGATGAACTTATAGTATATGTGGCAGATGCTGTCTGGCTGGCAGTCATATCCGTCTTAAACGCCTTGGCTTTGACAGTCGTGGTTCCGGTCTGTAAAGTTAAAGGAGCAGAATACACTGTTGACGAAGTTGTTGGTTCATTCCCATTTGTTGTATAATAAATCGTTGCCCCGCTGGTGGCACAAGTGATAGTAACCGTCTGCCCGGGTGAATATGTTCCTGCGGCAGGATTAAAGGTCGGAGTTTGCACCTGATTTTGGGGTGCCTGCGCAATCAAAGTGCTATAGTTGATTATATTTGGAACCGTATAGTTAGCCACGTAGCCCAAGACCTCAAACTCCACTCCTGCATCCACTGTAAACCTGCCCCGCAGTGTCCACCAGGGAGTGGAATTGACATTGGCGTCCAGTTCCAGATAACCCTTTGCCCGAGCAAAAGGGCCCGCTATGCCGTATAAATTAACCTCAAAACGAGGTCCGGCTCCCGCCACAGCGTTCATTGATGCCGATAAATCAGGCGGTGTGTAGTTGAAATTGACTGTCTTATTGTTAATGGTTGACCAGTCCGGCTTATTATATATCACTCCTGCCGAGGCATTGGCTGAGGTAGTCACCGAAGCAGTAACAGTCGCTGTCCCGTAAGCGTCTATGTTGAGTATTACTACCACCTTGGGCACGAGAATTATGGGAAACGGACCGATAGGTGTTGGAACGACAAAAGTTATTGGCGCAAAATTATGCTGATATAATTCTATCTCATCCTCATAATTGAAATTTCCCGTGGTCTCCATTTCCAGATTTCCGTTGGATGTGACATAACCTTCAAACTTCAGATACTTCAATCCTTGCAGCAAGGTTATCTGGGTCTGGAAGTCATAGCCCAAAGTCAGGTTCAGATTTCCTGTTACATACATCGTTACATTATTTCCCAGTTCAAACTCTTCATCAATATCATAGTTGAACACATAAGGATTCTTTGCATCGGAATGAAAGGTTACTCCCTTGGACATACGATTGGATGATTTGATGTCTGTGGTCTTCAAACTCTGTGTAATATTCAGCTCCAATTGGTCAAAAGCATCTTCCAGCCTGGCATTTTCCGTGGTCAGGATTACCTGGTCTCCATTAATTTGCTTGTTCAACACTTTCCTGAGCAAACCATTAGGTGCTTCAGCAGTTATCCCGGAAACGATCACGCTGCCAACCTGATATTGCTCAGGATTGTCGCCTGTTATGATGACCTCAGTGTCTGTAACTCCAGTTATAGGATTCTGAACATTGTTCCCAACAACAATTGTGTTATCTGATACTACCGGCTGAAGAACGTCCGGTTCCGTTGTCTTCTTGCTGCAGGACAGCAACAGGCTGATAATGATGATAACAAAAAGCAATAATCTGATGTGCTTCATCTTGTTCTCCTTTTTTTCAGATATATTTGATTTATTCTATAAAAATTAATGAGATAATCACTTGTTTAATTAATAAGTTTGTCAAGAAGTTTTTTTTTGAGACAGGTAGAGGGAATGCAACCATTATGAATACATATATGGAAAACAAAAGAATTATTGGTATTCAGGATGTCAAGACTTATCGTCTGCAGATGGTTCAAGATGCGCTAAAATATGGAATTAAACCCTGCGCTCGCCAGTATCAGACAACGGTTAAAACAGTGCGTAAATGGGTAAAGCGATACCAACAATATAAGGAGGATGGTTTGAATGATCTTTCCCGTAAGAAAAAACACTGTCTAATCAAGATTGATAAAGAAACAGAACTGCAGATTATTAAATGTCGCAAAGCTCACCCGGGTTGGGGTGCGAGAAGAATCAAAGAAGTCCTGGAACTCAACTTCTCGCATGTCTCTATCCATAGAGTAATCAAAGATGCTGGTCTGATTTTGCCGAAAAGAAAAAAATATAAGAAACGCAAAGATATGCAGGAAGTCCGAAAACAAAAGAAAGTATTTAGCCGGTTTCAAATAGATATAAAATATCTAACCGATATTCCTGAATTCGAAATCTGGAGATGGGAACATCATTTTCCTCTATATCTT
>Ga0209201_1000197_pt1 | contig 92388 bp, 72 predicted proteins | sample AD_UKC055_MetaG_FD_184411 | JGI IMG/M metagenome (GOLD analysis project Ga0209201, IMG submission 184411) | Active sludge microbial communities of municipal wastewater-treating anaerobic digesters from USA - AD_UKC055_MetaG (SPAdes) (version 2) | ecosystem: Engineered > Bioreactor > Anaerobic >...
TGTACTGTTCTGCATCGTTACGTCCTTTCTCTGAGCGAGTGGTTTCTTTTTGACCTATCCACCATCGACCAGAGAAAGGACTCTATTCACGTCCCAGTACAATGTGCGAAAGATATCCTACGTCATCAAGTGATGCAACCGGCCGCACGCTTGGCGGCCAACCCCACGCCCGTCTCGGCAATGTTCAGCCGCTTCATCCACTCGCTCGCCAACGGCTGAAACAAGAAGCCGTCCCTTGGCAGACTAGCCCGACGGGCCTCGGGCGTGATCGACCTGAAAGGCTGGCGCGAACGGGATGTCCTGGCCGCATCGCTCGCGGAAAGATACCGGGTGCAACCATCGCATTAGTCAAGAGAGCATGTCATGGCATGCTGATGGACAAAGTGTTTGTAGTGTGCCAGTGAGGACATACCATCAGGAGTAGATACCGCCTCACTGCGTCACTACAAACGGTCAAAGATAGCGTCTCACGACGCCACTACGAATCGAGCGACGAGATACGAGCGACGCGTCTCGCCGCTATTTCCGGATAATATCCGTAATCTTCATCAAGCGAGACGTGTTGTCTCGTTCGGCTTCGGAGAGTTTGTCGTGGATGTAGCGGGTGGTCTCCTGGATTTCGGGGATGACGACGTGCTCGAGGACGTTGACGCGGCGGCGGGTCATCTGGAGCTCCACGGCGAGCAGGCGGGCCTGCTTTTCCTTCTCGGCCAGCTCGATCAGCAGATCGAACGCGCGTTCGAGCGACAGGAGCGCCACGTCCATCTCGCCGGAAGTGGTGGCGTAGCCGTAGCAGATGATCTCGCCCTCGATCTCCTTGAGCAGGTGCGGGACCTTGACGTTCATCACGGAGGCGAACTGCATCGCCATACTGAACCTCTTCGTCGGCACCTCCAACGCGGCGGTGGTGTGCTCGGGCTCCATCGACGCTCTGGCCAGCATGAACCGGCGGAACGTCTGCGACAGCTCGGTCTCGACCTTCTGGCGCAAGGGTTGGATGTCCCGCGCGATCTTGATCAACTGCCGCGAAATCTCGTCCCGCTTCTCGCTGAGCAGCCGATGCCCCCGGCTGGCCAGCGCAACCCGCTTTCGCAGCCGCAACAGTTCCATGCGTGTTGCATTAACATTTGCCAGCACTTCGTCACCTCGTGCACGTTGAAGCGTAGATGGGTAGAAGCGTAAATGCGTGAAACCACGCTACCCGATTCCTACTCACCTGATTTCTGCTTCGCGCCTGATTTCATGTACTTGATCAGATTCAGCGTCTTTCGGCGAAGGGCCTCCACTTCCTCCAACAGGCTCGTTCCCTGGAGGTATCCAAGTCTTTCCGCAAGGATCACCTGCGTCTCCAACTCAGATAGAGAGCCCAGAGCGATATAGAGAAACTGCGTATATTCCTTCTTCGAGGCCCTCGCGGCCCCTTCGGCAATGTTGCTCGGATAGGATACCGCCGCCCTTCTCATCTGAGACTTCAGTCCATACTCTTCATCTTTCGGAAACTGCTTCGTCGCAAGATAGATTCGGCTGACGAAGTCGATCCCTCGCTGCCATATCTCCAAATCCTTGTGGGTCTGTTTACTCATCTACACATCTACGCTTCTACTCGTCTACGTTCCGGCTTTCTGCCGGAACTTGGGCATATACTTCTCGATGAGCTTGACGTCGATGCGTTTGAGCTCGGCGTTCTCGAACATGCTCAGCAGCTCCCAGCCGAGGTCGAGCGTCTGCTGGACGGTGCGGTTCTCGTAGTAGTTCTGGGAGATGTAGCGGGCCTCGAAGGCGTTGGCGAACTTCATGTACTTGCGGTCCTCGTCGGACAGGGCTGCTTCGCCCATGATCGTCGCCAGCTCCTGCATTTCCTTGCCGCGTGCGTACGCGGCGTAGAGCTGGTTGTAGAGGTCCGCGTGGTCCTCGCGGGTCTTGTTCTTGCCGATGCCCTTGTCCTTCAGACGCGAGAGGCTGGGCAGCACGTCCACCGGCGGCGCAACGCCCTGGCGGTGCAGCGAGCGGGAGAGGATGACCTGGCCCTCGGTGATGTAGCCGGTCAGGTCGGGCACCGGGTGGGTCTTGTCGTCTTCGGGCATGGTCAGGACCGGCACCATCGTGATGGAGCCTTTCTTGCCCTTGATGCGGCCGGCCCGCTCGTAGATCGTCGCCAGGTCGGTGTAGAGGTAGCCGGGATAGCCGCGACGGCCGGGCACTTCCTTGCGGGCGGCGCTGATCTCGCGGAGGGCTTCGCAGTAGTTGGTCATGTCGTTGAGGATGACCAGCACGTGCATGTCCAGCTCGAAGGCCAGGTACTCGGCGGCGGTCAGGGCGAATCGCGGCGTGGCGATGCGCTCGATGGCCGGCTCGTTGGCCAGGTTGATGAACATGACCGCGCGCTCGATGGCGCCGGTGTTGTGCAGGTCGTCGATGAAGAACTGGGCTGCTTCGAACGTGATGCCCATCGCGGCGAAGACCACCGCGAAATCCTCGCCCTTGCCGAGGACGGTGGCCTGGCGGGCGAACTGGGCGGTGAGGTCGTCGTGGGGCAGGCCGGAGCCGGAAAAGATCGGCAGCTTCTGGCCGCGAACGAGCGGGTTGAGCCCGTCGATCGTGGAGATGCCCGTCTGGATGAACTCGTTGGGATAGTCGCGGGCGTACGGGTTGATCGGCTGGCCGTTGATGTCGAGCCGGCTCGTCGGGATGATCGCGGGGCCGTCGTCCTTGGGGACGCCCAGGCCGCTGAAGACGCGGCCGAGGATGTCGGGCGAGACGCCCAGCTCCAGCGGCTTGGCCAGGAAGCGAACGGTGCTGCGCTTGACGTCGATGCCGCTGGTGCCCTCGAAGACCTGGACGAGGACCTTGTCGTTCTCGACCTGGAGGATCTGGCCGTGGCGGATGGAGCCGTCGGCCAGCTCAATGTCGACGATGTGGCCGAACTTGGCCTCGTCGACCATCTCGACCATCATCAGGGGGCCTTGGATGTTCGTGACTGTCTGGTATTCTTTCACCGATCGCATGGGACACTCCTACGGCTGTCGGGAAGCTGTTCGCCTCGTCATTTGGCGGCGGCCGCACCTTGAAGCTGTTTCATCTGGTCTTCGATCTTCTTGCGGATCTGGACGATCTTGTCGATCTCCGTCTGCGGGATGTACTTGGCGCGGGCGATGTCCTCGCGGACGGCCAGCTTGAAGATCTCCGCCGTCTCGACGCCCGCCTCGATCGCTTCGAGGCCCTGGCGGTGGAAGTGCAGGACGGTCTTGAGCATCTCGTACTGCTTGACCATCGAGGTGAACGTGTCGACCGCGTGGAAGGCGTTCTGGTGCAGGTAGTCCTCGCGCAGCGACCGCGACGTCTCCAGGGCCAGCCGGTCGCGCGGCGACAGCGCCTCGGCGCCGACCAGGCGGACGATTTCGCGCAGCTCCGACTCCTGCTCCAGCAGCGTCATCGCCTCGACCGTCATCCGCTCCATCTCCTGGCCCTGCTCCTTGTCGTCGAAGCAGCCCTTGAGGTATTGTTTGTAGAACGAGTACGAGGTGAGCCAGTCGATGGCGGGGAAGTGCCGCTGGTAGGCCAGCTCGCCCTTGAGCGACCAGAACACCTTGACCACGTGCAGCGTCGCCTGCACGACGGAGTCGGACAGGTCGCCGCCGGGCGGGCTCACCGCCCCGATCACCGACAGCCCGCCCTCCCGCTCCGGCCCGCCCAAACACTTCACCCGCCCCGCCCGCTCATAAAACGCCGCAATCCGGGCGCTTAAATAGGCCGGATACCCTTCCTCGGCGGGCATCTCTTCGAGGCGGGTGGAGATTTCGCGCATGGCCTCGGCCCAACGGCTGGTGCTGTCAGCCATGAGGGCGACGGTGTAGCCCATGTCGCGGAAATACTCGGCCAGCGTGATCCCGGTATAGACGGACGCCTCGCGCGCCGCCACGGGCATATTCGACGTATTGGCGATCAGCACCGACCGCCGCATCAGCGGCTCGCCACTGCGCGGGTCCTTCAACTCCGGAAACTCCGTCAGCACGTCCGTCATCTCGTTGCCGCGTTCGCCGCAGCCGACGTACACCACCACGTCCGCATCCACCCACTTGGCGAGCTGGTGCTGCACGACGGTCTTGCCCGTCCCGAACGGCCCCGGCACGCACGCGGTCCCGCCCTTGCTGATCGGGAAGAACGTATCGATCACGCGCTGCCCGCTGACCAGAATATGCTCCGGCGCCAGACGCCGCGCGATCGGCCGCGGGTTCCGCACCGGCCAGCGCTGCATCAGCTTCAGCTCGTGTGTCGCCCCGTCGTCGCCCCGGCAGGTCCCCACCGTCTCCTCGACGGTGAAATCGCCCTCGCGAATCCCGGAGATCGTGCCGCTCACGCCCGGCGGGATCATGATCTTGTGCACCATCAGGGTCGTCTCTTTGACCTCACCGATGATGTCGCCCGGGCCCACCTTCGTCCCGTCGCCGACCGTCGGCTTGAAGTGCCATTTCTTCTTGCGGTCGAGGCCCGGCATGTCGCTGCCGCGGCTCATGAACGAGCCTTCCACGCCCACCAGATCATCGAGCGGCCGCTGGATCCCGTCGTAGATGCTCTCGATCAGCCCCGGCCCCAGCTCCACGCTCAGAGGCGCCTCGGTGTCCACCACGGGCTCGCCCGGTCCGATGCCCGTCGTCTCCTCGTAGACCTGGATCGAAGCCGTGTCCCCGCGCAGCTCCACGATCTCGCCGATCAGGTTCAGCGCGCCGACGCGCACCACGTCGTACATGCGGGCGCCGGCCATGCCCTCGGCCACCACCACCGGACCGGCCACTTTCACTACGCGACCTACTCTTTTTTCCGTCATCATCCAATACCTTTATTGCATGGCGTCTTGCGTACTGCGTCGCGCGTCATGCGTGCTTCGCAATAGGCACTGTCTCACAGTTTCTTCGTGAGGCTCGAAATCATTCGGCACTCGTGATCCAGCTTATCGAGCAGTTCCGCTTCTTCCCCTATGCTCATATAGCTCAGTTCTCTGGCAATCGTCGTCTGTGTCTCCAACTCTGCGCAACTACCCAGCGAAACCCGCAGAAACTGCCGGTACTCCTTCGCGTACTGCCTTCTAAACCCCTCGGCGACATTCGATGGTATCGAAATGGCCGACCGCCTCATCTGCCCCGTTAATCCATAAAGCTCATGCTGCGGAAACCGCGACGTCAGCCGGTATACGTCCTTTACGATCTCGATTCCGAGCCTCCAAATCTCAAGATCTCTATATGTGTCTTTATTCTTGCCGCCACTCCCGTGCCCCACGCACTACGCAATACGCACAACGCATCCCGCGCGACGCACGACGCATTACGCATGCGCCAGGATGTTGATGCCGGTGGCGAGTTTGAGGACCTTGCCCAGCGCCTCGGTGGCGAACCCTTCCGAGGCGGTCGTGAACGGGACCACCACCACGCAGGGGGTCGGCTTGCTCTCGGTGGGCGCGAACGCCGCATCCGCCTGCAGCGCGACGTTCTCGGCCACCACCACCAGCGCGTAGCCGGCGTCGACGATCTTCTCAGCCGCCGCAACCACCTGCTCGGCCTGCTGCTCGACCGCAAACGTGTCGGCCCCGAGCGCCCGGAACGGCATCACGAAGTCCGCGTCACCCAGTACTGCCACTTTGCCTTCCATCTACTTCGTTCCTTGTGAAGCGTGAAACGTGAAGCGTCTATCAGACTTCAAGCTCACCCGAGTTTCTTCACCAGATTCCTTAGCATGCGAGTCTCATGATCGAGCTTCTCAAGCAACGTGCCCTTGGCCTCCAGGGCCAAGTATTTCAACTCCGCAGCGATTTCGATCTGCGTCTCCAACTCGGCACAGGAGCCCAACGCTACATATAAGAACTGCTTGTATTCCTTGTTGTGGAACCGATTGAACCCTTCGGCGATATTCGACGGAATCGACACCGCCGACCGGCGCATCTGACTGGTCAGACCGAACACTTCCTGCCGAGGAAAGCCTTCAACCGTCGTGTAAACATCCTTTACGATCTCAATACCTTTCTGCCAGACATCCAAATCTCTGAAGTTCGTGATCTTCCTGTTCATGCCCATCGCGCTTCACGCTTCACGAACGACGCTTCACGTCTCACGTCTCACGCTTCACGCGATCCGATCGAGGATCAACTTGGTGTCCAGTTGGTTCTTCTTGGCGGTCAGGATCAGGCGGACGGTGCGGATCTCGTGCTCCTTGGCGAGGAAGAACGCGATCACGGGCTGCGGACCCGAGGCGATCTGCATTGTCTGCCTGAGGTAGCCCAGCAGGTAGTCGTCGCACTGCTGCTCGACCACGAGGAACGATCCGTTGGTGGCGAGGTAGCCGGCGCCGCTCTCGACGATGTGATGGTACGGCGTCGCGAAGAACAGCGCCCCCAGCGCCTCGTAAGGCAGATCGAACCCCTGGCGAAGCCGGTCCATCTCGACGAAACCGCCCTCCAGCAGCGCGTCCCGCGGATCGGCCCCCAGGCTCTTGACGCGCAGCATCGTGCGGAGATTCGTCAGATCGACCTGAATCCGGAACAGGTTCACCAGGAAGACACTTCCGTCGACGGTCCGCGCCTGCTCGAGCGCGTAGGCCGCCTCGGCGCGGTCGATCGCGAAGTCGATCTGGCGGACACTCTTGTTCTGGTAGTACGCCAGGGTCGCCTGGTCAATCGCGGCCTGCACGTGCTCCGGCAGGATCGCGTAATTCTGCTCCTCGAACGCCTGCGCCAGCAGTTCGGGCGGCGCATTGCCTTCCGCGCTGTAGTCGGCGCCGACGGGTTTGTCCGTGAGGACCCGGCGCAGGACCAGGCGCAGGTTCGCATAGTCGTTGCGGTTGCGGAAGATCTCCACGATCCGCTCGTCGAGCATCAGGTCTTCGAAGAGCCGGCGAACCGCCGAGCGACGCTGTCGCAGCATCGTCTCCAGTTCCGCAGCGCCCGCTCCCGACGGGAGCGTATACTCCGTACCGCTCAGCGAGCCGGCGGCCGACGTGAAATCCGACGCGTTGGCCATGTCCAGCAGGGCCGTCCGCGTCAGCATCTGCGTCTCCATGCTGCGGACCTGCGCGGTCTGGAACATGTAGGCGTAGTCGTCCTCGCCCACCGGCGGGTACGTGAAGAAGTCGTGAATCCCCAGGTCCATCTTGTCCAATTGCATCTCGGGCATGTTCTGCTACCGCGACCGACCCGTGTCGGCATCCGTTGAAAAGAGGTCTTTGGCCACCTCGATTTCGAGGTCTTTGCGCGCCTGCTCGACGAGCACATCGAGGCAGACGTTCGTGCGGACCTTGCCTCGCTGGAGAAGGAAACCGCCTCCGAGATTGTGCTTCTCGGCGGCCAGCGTGAGCCGGCCCTTGTCCTTGAGCCGGGCGTTGACGTCCGCGACGAGCTGCGTATCGATCCGCGCCTCGTCCCTGCCGGCGATCACCTTCTCGTCGCCGGTCTCGACCGCCGCGACCATCAGCCGCGCCATCAGCTCGCGGTACTCTCCGTCGGGAAGCTCGCGGAGCCTCTGTTGGACCTGGCGGAAGACGTCGTCCAGCAACGAAGCCTTGGTCGTCACGTACTCCTTGGCTGTTTCCATCCGCGCGACCGCCAGTCGCTGCGACCGCTCCTCGGCGGCCGCCTTCTCCACCAGAGCCTGAGTCTCCTGTTCGAATCGAGCCAGGTCGGCCTTGAGCTTGGCCGTCTCGGCGGCCTCGCGCTCTTCCGCCTGCTTGCGGATCGCCTCGGCCTGCGCCCGCGCGTCCGACAGTATCTTGGTTATGACCTGATCAGCTTCCATCGTTCATTCCTGCTGTAAAGGGGATGTATGCTTAGGCCGCAACGCCGGGCGCCTGGAGCGGAATACCCATCAGCAGAATCAGCAGCGAAACGAGGAAGCCCAGAATCGCATACAGCTCGATCATAGCGGCGTAGACAACGCCGGCTTTGAAGGCCATCTCCGGACGCTTGGCGCTCATCAGAATGCCCGCGGCGCCGGTCCGGCCCTGTTGGATACCGCTGATCCAGCCGGCAAAGGCGATGGGCAGGCAGGCCGCCAGGATCTGAAGGCCCTGGTACCAGGTGATGGCGATGGGCGCCCCGGCGAACATGTTCAGCTTGATCATCACGAACAGGCCGACGACGAAGCCGTAGATGCCCTGCGTGCTGGGCAGCACGACCAGCAGCATCAAAGTACCATAACGTTCCGGCTTCTCACTGAGCACGCCCGTGGCGGCCTTCGCCGCCGCCGCCAGGCCGATGGCCGACCCGAATCCCGACAGAAACACGGCCAATGCAGCCCCCAGCAGCGCGAATCCGATACCCATGAATTCCATAATCTCTGACCTCTTTTCCTGTGTGCGTAACTTGAGTTTTTTGCCTCGCCACAACCCGTGGCGTCATTCGATGAAGACGTAGCGATAATCATTCCGCAGGGGAGTGAACGCCTGGCCACCGCCCTGGAAGAACTTGGGGAAGAACTCCACGAACTGCAATCGCAGGCTGTGGACGAACGCGCCGAGCATCGACAGGCCCAGGTTGAACACGTGTCCGATGACGAAGACCAGTGCTCCCAGGAGCCAGCCCACGTAGGGGGCCCCGCTGACGAGCTTGACGAGAACGTTGACCGCCATGCCGAAGCCGGCGCCGACCATGCCCAGCGCCATCAGACGGACGTAGCTGAGGATGTCACCGCCGAAGAAGACCGTGCTGAAGAGGTTGAAGGCGCCCATGCCGAGCCGGCCGCCGATGGGCATGTTCCGCTCGCTGAAGAACAGGATGCCGAACGCCGGAAAGATCAGGGCGAAACCGAACACCCTGGCCAGCGACGCCGGCAGGATGCCGGCCTTGCTCAGACCCAGGCCCAGCAGGCAATTGAGCATCACGATCCAGGTCAACTGGTCGCACACCGCCGCGATGACGTCCTTCTTGCGCAGATTGAAGACCAGCGCGATGAACAAACCGAACTGGATCTGCAAATAGCCCAGCCCGAGCGACAGCGCGAAGAACGTCATCGGCTGCGTCATCGGATCGAACAGCATGATCGACTCGCGGATGCTGTTGACCGCCTTGTACAGGCCCGTGCCCGCAGGAATCAGGGACGTGGTCGCATCGCTGAACCAGCCTCCCGTGATGGCTCCCGCTATAGCCGTTGTCACGCCGCACATCAGCAGCAGCCACACGACCGTCTTGTTGCCTCGCACCTTCCGCGACGCCCATATCAGCAAGGCAATCAGAAGCAGACCGTAACCCACGTCCGCCAAACACAGCCCAAAGAAGATCGCGAAGAACGGCGCCAGGAACACCGTGGGATCGAGCGACGTCGGCACCGGCAAACCGTACAGACGCGTGATCGTCTCGAACGGACGGACCACCGGATGGTTCTCGATTTCGATCGGGGGTTCCTCGCCGGCAGCCGGGTCCACTTTCATCAGACTGGCGGCGTCGAACTGCGACACGGCCTTCTCCAGCCGGGCGTAATCCTGGACCTTGCACCAGCCCTCCAGGATCATCGTCTGCTCGGTAGCCGGGATGTGGTCCCGTTTCTGCTCGCGCCCGAGCATGTTGCGGTAGTGATCGCAGAGCACCTGCAATGTCAGCAGGTTCGCGGACAAGGCGGTCGCGGCCTTGCGATGCTCCTCGAGACGTCCGCGGGCATCGGCCAGCTTGCGCTCGTGCTCGGCGATCAGCTCGGCAACCGTCCCGGTCATCGGCTCGAAGGTGACGGTCTCGAACTCGTGGGATCGCAGCAGTTTCTGGACCGGTTCGCTTTGCTCCCGCATGGCGACGACGATGACCGCCTCGCGCGTACCCGCGGGACCCACGCGCTGGATGCCCGCCCCCGCCTGGGTCACCTGCTCCTGGAACGCGTCGAAATGCTGGCCGGGCACCAGACCCGCCCAGGAAATGGTCGTCCGCAGCCGGGTCAGTTCCTCGACCGGGGTCTGCAAAGGCAACCAGGGTCGCAGCGTGTCCAGCAGGCCTTGCAGATGTTCGATCTCGGCGCGGGCCTTCTCCAGAGCCGCCTGCACCTGCTCGGCCTCTTCCAGAACCTTGCGTGCCTGCGGGTCGGAGATGATTTCGTCGTATTGCCGCACTGTGATGATCTTTCGCGGCATGAACAGGCTGCCCTTCTCCGGCAGCGCGTGCTCTTTGAGGAACCCGATGCTCCGTTCGAGGCGCGCCAGGAGCTCTTCGACGTCTCTGGGGCGATCGCGTCCAACGGTCAGACCCGGCGCGTCCTTGCTGATCGTCGCCTCGTCGGCGTTGAGGATCTGGCAGATGCCCTCGGCCTGGAGCGCCGCCAGCAGGTCACCGACCTGCGAGCGATGGCTCACGATCAGGACCTTGGCCATCGGGGTAATCGCCATGGATCAACCTTTCTTCAAGTACTCGACGACTTTGGCCGCTGCGGCAGGCACCTTGTCCCGCACCTGGCTGCGCAACTGGTTTCGCTGTTGCTCCGCCTGGCTCTTGAGGGCTTGAATCTGACCCTCCGCTTCCTTCCGCGCCTTCTCGACGGCCGCATCAATCGCCCGCTGTCGAGCCGATTCGGCCTGCTCCAGGCGCTGCTGGCGCTCCTGGCGTCCCTTGTCCGCCAGCGCCACGACGTCGGCCTTCGCCTGCTCGATCATCTCCTGCGCCTGCGTTTCGGCCTGCTTGATTTTCTTGATCAGTTCCATGTGCCGGTACACCCCTATTGTGACAGCGACTCGAAAAGAACCGGGAGTCTATAGCACCCACATACTCGTGGCAAGCAAAAACCCCATCTGGACGGGCGATCACAGCATCCGGTCTACGTCCGCGACCAGCTCCTTGACGTGCGCCAACGATTCGCCGAACTGCTGCTTCTCCGAATCATCGAGGTCCAGTTCGATAACCCATTCCACCCCCCGCCGGCCCAACACCGCCGGAACGCCGACAAAGTATCCACCCACCTCATATTCGTCACGACAGTACGCAGAACATGAAAAAACACCTCTGGTATCTCGGAGAATGGCCTCGGCCATCTTGACGGCGCCGGCGGCCGGCGCATAGTAGGCGCTGTAGCCCAGAAGGTTCACCACCTCGATGCCGCCTTTGCGCGTGCGCTCGACCAGCTCGGCGATTTTCGTCTCGCTGAGAAACTGCGCAATGGGCACGCCGCCGACGGTTGTGAATCTGGGCAAGGGAACCATGTCGTCGCCGTGGCCGCCCATCAGCACGCAGTGGATGTCGTCGACGCACACACCCAGCTCGGTCGCGAGGAAGTAACAGAAGCGTGCCGAGTCCAGCGCGCCGGCCATGCCCACGATTCGCCGCTGCGGAAAGCCCGTCGTCTTGGCAACCGCATAGACCATCGCATCGAGCGGATTGCACACGACGATGACGAAGGCATCCGGACAGTGTGCGGCGATCTGCTGGCTGACGGACTTGACGATGTTGGCGTTGGTGGCGAGCAGGTCGTCGCGGCTCATGCCGGGCTTTCGCGGCACGCCGCTCGTGACGATCACTACGTCGCTGCCGGCGGCGGCCGACCAGTCGGTCGTCCCGACGATGCGCTGCTCCGACCCGTACAGGCCACTGGCCTCGGCCATGTCCAGGGCCTTGCCCTGGGCCAAACCCTTGACGATATCCAATAGAACGATCTCGCCCAGCCGCCTCGTCGCAGCGATGTGCGCCGTCGTGGCCCCGACGTTGCCGGCTCCGACGACCGTGATCTTGTCTTTTGCCATCGCAAACACCCCTACCAAGCTTGTTTGAGATTACGACCGGGCGAAATGCTACAGGGATGCTCCGGCGTTGTCAATCCAACAGGGAAATAATGTGATTGTTTTCACAGAGACCGTCAGAGGCATTCCGTTCGAAGCTGCTGCCAGCGGGCCCTCATCGCGTTCAGGAGGCCCTGGCGGTCGGGTTCGGCGGCGAGATTGCGCTGCTCGTGGGGGTCGCTTTCAAGGTCGAAGAGCTGCTCGTACGCCGGCTGTTGCTCGATGTACCGCAGGTATTTGTATCGCAGCGAGACCACGCCTTCGCTCTGGGGTATGAGGTTGTGGCCTTTGCCGCCGGGGCGGTTGACGAACAGGTGCTCGTAGAAGAAGTCGCTGCGGCACAGGCCCGGCCGGCCGCGAAGCAGAGGGCAGAGGTCCACGCCCTGCATCGCCGACGGCGCCTCCACGCCCGCCAGCGACAGGATCGTCGGCGCCAGGTCGATGTTCAGGGCGATCTGCGAGGCGACGTGGCCGCGACAGGAGGCGGGCAGGCGCGGGTCGTACACCAGCAGCGGCACGCGGATCGACTCTTCGTAGCCATACCACTTGCCCGCCAGACCGTGCTCGCCCAGGAAGAAGCCGTTGTCGCCGGTGAACACGATGATGGTGTTGTCCGCCTGGCCGAGGCGCGCCAGCTCGGCGCGGATCCGCCCGAGCACGGTGTCCACGCCCGTGATCAAGCGGTAGTAGCCTTTGACCGACTCCTGGAACTTGGCGGGCGTATCGAACCGCATCTTCCAGCGCACGCGGGCGGTCGTCGCGTCGTCGCGCAGGAACGCCGGCAGCGTCGCGAAGTGCGCCGGCGCGGCCGTCTCGGGCACGGGGATCGTGACATCCCTATACAGGTCTTTGTAGATCGGATCATAGATGAATTGGCGCGGGTCGCTGTCCTGCACGTGTGGGGCCTTGAAGCTGATCGACAGGCAGAAGGGCCGGTCGTCGCCGCCCTGGAGGAACTCGATCGCCTGCTCGCCCAGAAGCTGCGTGAGGTGCTTGTAGTTGCCGCGTTCGTCGGTCTGTTCGTAGACGGGCTGGCCGGGGATGCCTTTCCAGTAGTCGAATGTCCCTTTGTGGAAATCGCGGTCGGCGCCGACGCCGTACTTGCCGATCAAGCCGAGGCGATAGCCCGCGTGCTTGAGCCGCGCGGGGTAGGTGTCGGCCCAGACGGCGTCGGAGAACGGCGTCGCGAAGTCGTGGATGCCGTGGCGGCGGCTGTACTGGCCCGAGAAGATGCTGGCCCGGCTGGAACAGCAGATCGATGTCGTGACGAAGGCGTTGGTGAACCGCACGCCCTCGGCGGCCATCGCGTCGAGGTGCGGCGTGTGGATGATCGCGTTGCCCGCGCAGCCCAGCGTGTCCCACCGCTGATCGTCCGTCAGCAGGAACAGGATGTTGGGCCGCCGGCCCGTCGCGGCCCGCGCCGCCGGCCGCCCGCACGCCAGCCCGCCCAGCCCCACCGCCGCCGCCCGCAAGAACGCCCGTCGACTTGTCCTGTGCCTCATCATCGCGGCTCCTTCCATTCGATTCGCCACTGATCTATCGCGACATCATAATCCCCCTGCTCCCGCCCCGCCACAACAACTCGTATCTCGTATCTCCCCTCGGCTTGGCTCGGGGCAGGCTTTGCTCGTATCTCGCGAACTGGGAACTGCAAACTGAGAACTGCAAACTGAGAACTGCAAACTGAGAACTGCCAACTGCCGCCGCCGGCCGGACAGTCCGCGAATCCCCCATCCGAAATCCCCAACCCGAAATCGCCCCCCGATTCCGCCTTTCTTCGTTATCTCTCGCCCGATTCTAACCGATACTGGCGGGAACCAAGATGAGATCACGCGGGAGCAGCGGCAGACGATTCGCTCCGTCGGGAGGACCATTGGCTCAACTGGCGCAGTCATGTACTTTCTGCGGCGCGCCATCGGTCTTTTCGGACTTGGCCCTAAACACGGAGCCCGCATTCTGCCGATATAACGATAGTGCCGCACCGTCCGGCGGATGCAGCGAGGGACAGCGATAAGGAGCCCGGTTCAATGGCAGTACCCGTGCAAGTCGCGAGACTCATCGAGACTTTTGAACGAAACATCGAGTCGTACCGGCAAGGCCGGTACAACGAAGCACAAGTGCGCAAGGAGTTCATCGACCCCTTCTTCAAGGCCCTCGGCTGGGACGTCGACAACACCAAGGGCTGGGCCGAGGCTTACAAGGACGTGATCCACGAGGACGCCATCCGCGTCGGCGGCGCGACAAAAGCCCCGGACTACTGCTTTCGCATCGGCGGCACGCGTAAGTTCTTCCTGGAGGCCAAGAAGCCGTCGGTCAACATCAAAGACGCCCCGGACCCCGCCTACCAACTGCGCCGCTACGCCTGGTCGGCCAAGCTGCCGCTGTCGATCCTGACAGACTTCGAGGAGTTCGCGGTCTACGACTGCCGCGTTCAGCCAAACAAGACGGACAAGCCTTCCAAAGCCCGCATCCTGTACTACACCTACGACCAGTACAGCGAGCAATGGGATGAGATCGCTTCGGTCTTCTCGCGCGATGCGGTGCTCAAGGGTTCCTTCGACAAATATGCCGTCTCGGAAAAGCGCAAACGCGGGACGGCCGAAGTCGACGCCGCGTTTCTCGCCGAGATCGAACGATGGCGTGACATGCTCGCGCGCAACATCGCGCTGCGCAATCCCGAGCTGACCAACCGCCAGCTCAACTACGCCGTCCAGATCACCATCGACCGGATCATCTTCCTGCGGATCTGCGAGGACCGGGGGATCGAGCCGTATGGCCAGTTGCAGGGCTTCGTCGGCGGCACGGAGGTCTATGCCCGTCTGGTCGCGTTGTTCCGCCGGGCCGACGACCGCTATAACTCGGGCCTGTTCCACTTCATGCGGGAGAAGGACCGGACCCAGGGACCGGATGAATTGACGCCGGAACTGATCGTCGACGACAAGCCTCTCAAGGACATCCTCCGCTCGCTGTACTATCCCGACAGCCCCTACGAGTTCTCCGTCCTGCCGCCGGAGATCCTCGGCCAGGTCTACGAGCAGTTCCTCGGCAAGGTCATCACGCTGACCGCCGGCCATCACGCCAAGGTCGAAGACAAGCCTGAGGTCAAGAAGGCCGGAGGCGTCTACTACACACCTTCCTATATCGTCGATTATATCGTCGAGCACACCGTCGGCAAGCTGCTCGAGGATCGTGGTGTTGAGGTCACGGAGATCAGCCGGGGACGCGGCAAGAAGCGTCTCCAGACGCCAGTCATGAATCGGCCTCTGCGTGTGCTCGATCCGGCTTGTGGCTCCGGCTCCTTCCTGCTCGGCGCCTACCAGAAGCTGCTCGACTGGTACCGCGACTACTATGCGAAGAACGATCCGCAGACGTGGGCCAAATTCGAGGAGCCGCCCATCGCCTGCGCCGCCGACGGCTCCTGGAAGCTGACCACCGCCGAACGCAAGCGCATCCTGCTCGATCACATCTACGGCGTCGATATCGACCCGCAGGCCGTCGAGGTCACCAAACTGTCGCTGCTGCTCCGCGTCCTCGAAGGTGAGAAGAACCTCGTGCTCTTCCACAACGAGCGAGCCCTGCCCGACCTGGCCGACAACATCAAGTGTGGCAACTCCCTGATCGGGCCCGACTTCTACGAGGGCAAACAGTTCACGATGTTCGACGACGACGAACGCCTCCGCATCAACGCCTTCGACTGGCACGCCGAGTTCCCCCGCGTCTTCCAAGACGGCGGTTTTGACGCCGTCATCGGGAATCCGCCGTACGGGGCCGCACTTTCAGAAGACATGCGATGCTATATGTCCCACAGTTTTCACTGCGGAAGTACGGACACCGCCGCGCTCTTCCTTGAGCACGGGATCTACTTGCTCTCCCAGGCTGGGACGCTTGGCTATATCATTCCAAAACCATTCAGTTATGCATCAAATTGGGCGCGACTTCGCGAACAGACCCTCGATTACATAACTGATACGATAGACGTATCCAAGGTGTGGCAGGAGGTTAAACTTGAACAAATCATTGTGATCTGCCGAAAAGCATCCAGCGCAGCACTGTTTACCATATGGGTTCGCAGCGGAGTGACTATGCTGCCGCTGGGCACCTTGCCGAAATCATCGCTGAATGAGTTTGGTTTCTTGCCCAATGGAGTCACAGATGAAGACGTCCGTTTGGCCCGAGCAATCATGGCAAGAGGCGTACCCCTTTCGCAGTTGGCAACAAACCAAAGAGGCGCAATGCTGCAACAATATGTATCGAATCGTGGTGATCTTCTCGTAGTGGCTGGGCGCTGTATTCAGCGATGGGCCGTGATGCCGCGAGATGACATGCGCGTTTCGGCGAAAGACGTGACGGACGAAAAGGCAGGTCTCCGTGGAAACTCGGTTCTCGTCCAGAACATAGTCGCGCACATCCAGCAGCCCATAGATCACATCAAGATAACCGCGGCTGTTCCCTCTCAAGTATTAGCGCAGCAGGGAGTTATTCTCGACACAGTCAATCAGTTAATATGTTTGCCCGATGTATCAGCCCAGTATGTTTGTGGGCTTCTCAACTCCCGTTGCATCAACTGGTTCACGTATCGGTTCTTGTTTGCCAAGGCAATTCGCACCATGCATTTCGACGGGCCAATCACGTGTCGCTTGTACTTGCCTGCGCCCAACGGGCCAAACTGCGAAGTCGCAAAGGAAGTTGCACACCTCAATGAAGAAATCGGAAAGCTACGCGCCCAATCTCAGACCTCTATTGGATCACCTGATGCAGTCTTTCTTGACAGGGAGCTACGTGTTCTGACTGACCGACAGAATAGGCTCGTATATGCGCTCTTTAGGTTTTCCGATTCGGATGTGGCTCACATCGAGGGAACATTTCTCGATATCGATTCGGACCTATGAAAGGGCAATCCATGTCGTTGACTGTGTTTAGTAGACTTGACCGCCTCCTATTGGAGGCGGAAGTTGCCCCAGGCTCGCGAGAAGAATTCTCGCGTCGGTACAGGACTGCCACAGGCGTGGATGCATTCGCAACTGAATACTGCCAGATTCAACCCGACAAATGGGGCATTGAGTGCAGGGTATACTTTGATGCGGAGGACTGGGTGGTGGAAAGCCTGGAGAGACTCGGATACCACGTCGAGGACCGCCTCGGGGGTGGTTATCGCTCAGACTACATGTATCGCATCAATAGTCAGGAGTTGTTTTGGCGATTGGTTGAACACGGCTATCGCCTGGGCCCGAATGAACCAATAGCTGCATAGCCCGAGTCGAGCTCGGCGTTGGATGGCCACATCGACCGGCTGGTGTACGAGCTGTACGGCCTGACCGACGACGAAATCCGGATTGTGGAGGACGCGACACGATGAAATGTCTTTCCGTTCGGCAGCCGTGGGCTCACCTGATTGTCAACGGCCCCAAGGACGTGGAGAACCGCATTTGGGCCCCCGCGTATCGTGGCCCGCTGTTGATCCACGCCGGACTCACACTGCACACCGACGGTGTGGATTACCTCCGGCGGTGGCACAGGATTGAGGTGGACCCTTCCGAGCTTCAGTTTGGCGTGATCCTCGGCGCCGTGGACCTCATCGATTGCCGCAAGAAGAGAACCAGCCGCTGGCACGGACGCGGGTATTTCGGCTGGTACTTGGAGAACCCCCGTCGCCTGCGCACGCCGATCCCCTACAAAGGGCGGTTGAAGCTGTTCGACGTGCCCGATAGGCTGCTTCCTAAATCGTGGCGACCCTAATGGACAAGCCCGCCATGCTTGATGCCCGAGCGCCAGCCCCTTTTTCCTCTGTGCTGTTGGCGAGGGCGGAGGGTAGATCGCAACCCCATTGCGGAATCGCGGTGCGGCGGGATGGGGGCTTCACGCGGGCGGCGAGCGGGATCTGCGAATCGCAGGTGGCGCGGGGGAACGTATCTCGTATCTCGCCACGCGTTGCGGCCTCAGGCCGCAGGATGCGGAGACCCTCCGCAGCGCAATGCGCACGACGCACTACGCGCGGCGCAGGCCGGAGGCTGTAGGCCGGAGGCCCGAGGCGGCGAGATTGTGAGCAGGCGGCACGCACGGCATAGCCGATGTCGGCCTGTTCCTACTTCGGTGGATCGCTTGCGGATGCGAGGCTTGCGCGGTATGCTTGGGGCATCAGCGGGTGATGGCGGGCGACGGATGACAAGACCTGAAGCCAATCGACCTTGACGAGAATCTGGTGCAAGCTGGAGGCGAGTAATGGACAAAGAGATCGTGGCGAGGCTTCATTCGAGTTTCGAGCAGATGGTGCACTCGGAGGGGCAAGCGGGTGTCGAGTACTGGTTGGCGCGAGACCTTCAGGTGCTTCTGGGCTATGCCCACTGGCGCAGCTTCGAGGCCGTGATTGATAAGGCTATAACGGCTTGTCAGAACTCGGGATATGATCCTAAGGACCATTTTGCGCACGCGCGCAAAATGGTCGATCTCGGCTCGGGGGCCAAGCGAGAAATCGATGATATCGCGCTGAGCCGATACGCCTGCTACCTTATCGCCCAGAACGGGGACCCTGCGAAGGAACAGATCGCGTTTGCGCAGACGTATTTTGCCGTCCAGACCCGCAAGCAGGAGGTCATTGAGAAGCGTCTGGCCGAGGCGGAGCGTGTCGGGGCGAGACGGCGGCTGAGCCGGTCGGAGAAGGAGCTTTCCGGCGTGATCTTCGAGCGGCTCGGCGATGGGGAGAGCTTTGCGCGGATTCGCAGCAAGGGCGATACGGCTTTGTTTGGTGGCCGCACGACGCAGGACATGAAACGCAAGCTCGCCGTGCCGGCCAGCCGGCCGTTGGCCGACTTTCTCCCGACCATCACGATCAAGGCCAAAGACTTCGCCAACGAGATCACCAACTTCAACGTCAAGCAGAACGACATGCGTACGGAGACGAGGATAACGGGCGAGCACGTGAGGAACAACGAAGAGGTACGCCGTCTGCTCGTGGATCGCGGCATCGTGCCCGAAAGGCTGCCTCCGGGCGAAGATGTGAAGAAGGTGGAACGTCGCCTCGCGACCGAGCAGAAGAAGTTGCCCAAGCAGGTCAAGGGTCTCGAAGGCCCCAGCACCGGGGAAGACGCCGGATGAGACGAAGGCGCATCAGCGGCAGATCGCCGCGCCGAACACGGGGATGCCAGGGAACGGACCGTTCTTCTGTGCTGATGGCGAGGGCGGAGGGTAGATCGCAAGCAGGTTGCGGCATGGCGGTGCGGCGGGATGGGGGCTTCGCGCGGGCGGCGAGCGGTAGCTGCGAATCGCGGGCGGCGCGCTGGTCCATCTGACACGGGACGCCCCTGGTCAGGGCCAGGGGGTAGAGGAACAGTCCCCGTCTTATGGCGCGGAAACTCCGCGGCAGGGTTGGCAAGTTTCTGTTGCGGTGTATAATACAGCCTTGGGACCAACCTCATCGTTTTCGCTCACCTGAGGTCTCATGCGACAGCTCCGGCAGGTCTTGACGACGGCTGCCGGAGGGAATTCCTGGGGATTGAGCAGAAAGGAGACATGCGATGAAACCGGAAGACCTCTTGCTCGCGGACCTTCGCTATTTCGGAGACGCCCGGCTGCGAAACGAAGAAGTGGGAGAGAAGCGTTTCAGCTTCTTTCTCACGCTGACCACGGCGGCGCTGGGCGGGCTCGTGGCCTTAGCCACCTGCGACCAAGCCCCGTCGCCTGAGGCGATCAGCAGGCCTGAGGCGATCAGCAGGCTTGAGGGCGCCGTGTACGCGATCCTGCTGTGCATCGGCCTGCTGACGTATTGCCGGATGTTGCAGCGGAACTGCGTTACGGATGAGTATGCGAGCACCCTTGACTATATCCGCGAACGGTACCTCTCACTCTGTCCGGAGGGACTGAAAGAACCCTACAAGGTGCCTCTACGGAGTTGGAGGGGCCTGCCCAAATGGCTCAAGGGCGGCTACGCCGAAACCATCGGCGCGATAAACGCCATCCTCGCTGCTGCCCTGATGATTCGTTACGCACATCTGGCTGTCCTTCTTGCGGTGATCGTCGGCGTCGTCCTCTATCTCGCGCAGACGGCCGTAGCGATTGTCTGGAGATCGCATTCCCGTGAAACAACCTAGCCAATACTTCAGAGCGGGCGTCGGTGCGGTCATCGTCAACGACCGCTGTCTCGTATTGGCGCTGGAGCGATCGGATGTGCCCGGCGCCTGGCAGTTTCCTCAAGGCGGGCTGGAGCAGGACGAAGAGCCGGCTTCGGCCGTGCGCCGCGAGATTCGCGAGGAGACGGGCATTTCCGCCGACAGTCTCGAGCTGATCGACGAGTACCCGGAGCCATTAGCGTACGAATTGCCCACCTCGGACAGGAACGAGAAGACCGGAAGGGGCCAGGTGCAGTACTGGTTTCTCTTCCGCTTCACGGGTCCCGATGGTGCCATCGACCTGCCTGCTCGCGGCGAGTTCAAGGCATGGCGATGGATGTTAATGGGCGAAGTCCTGGCGAATGTCGCGATGTTCAGACGTCGGGTATACCAACTGCTGGCGGCACGTTTCTCAGAACACGTATCTCCGTAGACAGGGACGCGGCCTTCTGAGGCAGGGATGGCCGAGGGACAGGCCCCCGTCTTCCTGCACCATCGGGGGAGGGCGGAGGGTAGATCGCAAGCAGGTTGCGGAATGGCGGTGCGGCGGGATGGGGGCTTCGCGCGGGCGGCGAGCGGTAGCTGCGAATCGCGGGTAGCGCGTGGGGACGTATCTCGTATCTCGTATCTCGCCACGCGTTGCGGCTGGAGGTCGCAGGCCACAGGCCGGAGCCGGTGGGCGGTGCAGAGGGGAGCGTGGAAGGGGCGACGCGGAGAAGCCGGAGAGAACGTCGCTCGTCGCTTGTCGCTCGTGGCGGAGCCGGGGACGGGCGGGTTGCGGATAGCACAGTGGTGTGCGGTGCACACCCTACGCCGCTTCACGCATCCCGTTGGTGCAGGCCGGAGGCGGTAGGCCACAGGCCGGAGGAGCCGTGGTCGGCGCCGCACGCACGACGCATGACGCAACACGCGCGACGAAAGGTCGGCGACGAGCATGCAGCGCAGGGGCGAGGCATGCCTCGCCCCTACCGATTCACGAGATACGAGATACGCCCTATTCGACGGCGAACCAGTCGTCGGTCAGGGTGCTGTCTTCGAGCCAGTGCTCTTCGAGCAAGGCCCTGTCCAACTCATCGACGCGGCAGTCTCCGTTGAGGTCGCCGACCGGAGGCACATAGCCGGGCAGCGACTGGGCAGCCTCGCACGGGTTGTTGTAGACGTTGATCGTGACCGCGTCGGTCCCGATGTACTCGCCGTCGAAGGCAGCCAACTGCAAGACGTACTGGCCCGTCGCGGCCAGCATGACGTTCGTGTCCTCGGCATTCGGCGTCTCGATCATGGCATCGCCTTTGGCCGGCTCCGTCTTGACCGTCCAGACCACCGTGTAGGGCATGACCGTGCCATCGTCGGTGACGGTCGCATCGAGCGCGCCCGTCCTGGGTCCACCCTCCAGCCAGGTCACGATGTCGGGGCCGGCGTCCACCTGCGGAATGAGATTGTCGGAAAGGAACGTAAAGATCGGGCCATAGATCGGATCGTTTTCGCTGCCGACGTAGGTATCGACCGCCCAGTAGTACCGCGTCTTGCGTTCGGCCTGCACCGTCACGGAGGTGACGTTCTGCGCGCTGACGACCTGTATCGCCTCGGGGTTGGTGAAATCGACCAGCGCCTGATAGTCGTCGGTGAAGTAGACGTCGACGAGGACCGGCTCGCCCGGCACGCAGGGATCGGGCAGGGTCCAGCTCAGCGTCACCTGGCCCGGCGAGACGAGGGCGCCGTCGGCGGGATGCGGATCGAGCAGCGCGGTGGCGGTCAGCGTGGTCCGGCCGGGGTTGGTGACATCGTAGTCCAGGTGCAGGACGCCCTGGCCGCGATAGGCGATGATCCAACCATTGTCGATGTACGTTTGAAGCGTCGCGGTGTCGTCGCCGTCAAGGATCAGAGCGCCGGCGCCGACGTCCATCAGGCCCTTGGCGCTGGTCATGCGCAGGTCGGCGGCGTAGACCGTTCCGCCCCGCAGGTTCGCGGTACCGGTCCCGGCCAGGCCGGGGATGACCAGCTCATCCTCCAACTCGATGGCGCCGCCGGTCATGTTGAGCGTGCCGATGCCGTCCCAGCCGAGCTGAAGCGATCCGGTCGCGAAGAGGCCGCCGCTGACATTCAGGACGCCGTGGCCGGAGGGGCTGTCGACGCCAACGTAGGCGCCGGAGGCGGTGAGCGAGCCGCCGGTGATGTCCAGGTTGGTCAGGACGCCGCCGTTGCCGACCCGCAAGGTCTCGCAGATGGCTTCGATACCCTCCTGGACCACGCAATGCGTGTTCTCCGGCATGTCGATAGACGCCGGGTCGGTTTCGGTCGGAACTGTGTCCGTGTTCCAGTTCTGCGGCGTGCTCCAGAGCGAGTCGGGCCCGCCGTCGTCCCAGGAAATCAACGCCGAGGCGCCCCCGCCCAGCGCCAGCAACAGGACCAAAGAGACCAAGCACGTCATTCTGCTGAACATGGCAATCCTCCTTCAGAACCGTCGTTCATTTCTATGATAGACGTTTTTCGGAATTCCGCGTCTGCCTTCGTACCTGGCGCATCCGCACGCTCTACAGGGCATGATACCACCGGCGTGGGGGGATTTCAACTGTCGAGGCGGCCGATCGGGGCTTTTTTGTGCCCGCAGGCAGGCTTAGCGAGGGAAACAAAAAAGGTCCAGCATCCTCCGGGGGGTAGGGACACCGGACCTCTCATCATATTACATTGCCTGCCACGGCTGAAATATCCATCGGCTCGAAAAGGGCCCGACTTACGAAAAATACCCCCTATACCGGTCGGACAACACGAAAATACGTACTTGCCACAATGGACGGGCTCCTCCGCCCCCTGTCTGGCAGGCCCCCCTGCGGCCGCGTCGCAGGGTCCGATAGGCATCGGCCGCTTTTTGTGATGCGTCAGGCCGCCTGTGGCCGATAAAGTGACCGTGGGAAAGAGCAGAGGGCGGAGGTCTTGAACCCGCCGACGGACTCTTTCGCAGGGAGGCTGACGCCCGGTCAGCGGCGTCGCTCGAGGCGTCGGAACTTCACGGGAGGTTGTGAGATCATGAAAGCCAGCGTCCTGATCAGCACTTACAACCAGGAAAAGGTCATCGGCCAGGCCATCGAGGGGGCGTTGTCGCAGACGACGGATTTCGACTTCGAGATCGTCGTCGGAGAGGACTGCTCCACCGATTCCACGCGTGCGGTGATCTGCGGTTACCGCGACCGGTATCCGGATCGCATTCGCCCGCTGTTCCGCGAGCACAACCTGGGGCTGATGCGGAACCTGCCCGAGTCGTTTCTGGCCTGCCGGGGCGAGTACGTCGCCTGTCTGGACGGCGACGACTACTGGACGAACCCGCACAAGCTTCAGCGTCAGGTCGAGTTCCTCGACGCGCATCCCGACTGCAGCATCTGCTTCCACAACGCGATGATGGTCTGGGACGATGGCTCGCAGGGTCCGACCCTCCATTCGCCTCCGGGTCGGCGGCCCACGTACGGCCTCGGTGAGCTGCTGGCGCACGATTTCATCAGCACGTCGTCGGCGATGGTCCGCAACCACCTTGTGCGGGAGTTTCCGAGCTGGTTCGGGACGCTTGCAGTGCCCGACTGGCCGTTCTTCGTGCTGCACGCGATGCACGGGAAGATCGGCTACCTCGACGAGGACTGGGCGGTGTACCGCCAGCATCCGGCGGGCATGTATTGCCGGCTCGCCGAGGAGAAACGCATGGAGCAGAACATCGGCATCACCCGCACCTTCCGCGACGTGATGGGCCCCGAGTGGCGAGGCCCACTGACGGAAGCGGTCCACAGCCGGTGTCTGAGCCTGGCGCTGTACTATCAGCGGCACGGAGACAAAGCCAAGGCCGCGAAATTCGCTCGGATGGCGGTCCAGGAGAGGGCGCCGGGTCTGCTTCGGTCCTGCCGCACGGCGCTGAAGGTTTTCGCGTACATGCGCGTGCCAGCCCTGCCGGGTCTGGTCGCGCGATGTCGGGCGCGGGCCAGGGGAGGCGCGTCCGGCGAATCTACCCGCCCGGACCACGAAGGCCAGGCTTCCATCGACAGGTAAAGCCCATCATCGCGCCACGCCGTACGCGCGGGCCAGCAGCTTGATCGGGTGGGTGACGGTCACCTCGCCGATGTGCTCGATCTGCATCTTGCACGCGGCGCACTCGGTCAGCACGTTGCGCATCGACGCCGTCGCGATGGCGTTCCTGAGACTCTCGGAGATCCGGTCGGCCAGGTCGTAGTTCTTCTTCTGCATGCCGAACGTGCCCGACAGGCCGCAGCAGCCGGCGCGAAGGTCCGTGACTTTCACGCCAAAATGCTCGCCCAGCAGCTTCAGCGTCACGGTCTCGTCGCCCACGGCGCACAGGTGACACGGGAGGTGATAGACGAACTCGTCGGGCACTCCTGCGGTCGGGGCCTTGAGGCGGCCGCGCCGCCGCAGGTCGGCCAGGAAGTTCATCAGCTCCCAGGTGTTCTCCGAGACCCGCCGGGCGTCGTCGCCGGAAACGTAGTGACGCATCTCCTGCTGAAGGCACAGGGCGGCGCTGGGCTCGGAGCAGACGACCTTGTATCCGCCGCGGACCGCCTGAGTGAAGCGCGCGACGTTGAACGCCAGATCGCGGCGGGCGGTCTTGACGTCGCCATATACAATGGCGGGCAGCGGCGCCGGGCGCTGGGCGGGCACGATCACTTCGACGTCGTTGTGACGCAACACGTCGAGGACGGCGAACCCCAGCTCGTGATCATTGCTGTCGGCGTAGGAGTCGACGAAGTAGGCGACTCTGTCGACCGGCGCAGCCAGCGGGCCGACGGCGGCCAGATGTTTCCGCGCCGCCCTGACGAACGAGCCTCGCTGGAAGGTCGGCATGCGGCGTCGGCGGTCCAGGCCGATCGTCCGGTCCATCGCCCATTGGAACGGCCGCAGTCGCAGGAACGCATTCGAGACCGGCGCGAAGGCACTGCCCAGCAGGCTCAGGTAGCGGTTGTGGCTCAGGGCAAATTCCGTGCGGCGCAGCCCCTTGCGCCGGACGTACTCGGCGCGGGCGGCGGCCATCAGCGTCGAGACGCGGACACCCGACGGACACTGCCTCTCGCACATCTTGCAGTTGACGCACAGGTCGAGGAACGTGCGGAATTCAGGCGATTCGAAGTCCTTTTCATCCATCTGGCCCGTGGCCCAGTAGTGCAGCAGGTTGGCCTTGGCGCGCGAGCTGCCCAACTCCTCGCCCAGGGCGCGGTAGACCGGGCACATGCGCAGGGCCGGATCGCGCGTCAGACAAAGCCCGCAGCCGTAACACTGCTCGAACTCCAGCGCCAGCTCATGGTCGGCGAAGTGCATCTCGGACCGCGTCTTCTCGGGCAGAATGGGTCTGGCCCGGCGGAGGTTCTTGACCATGATGTCGGGATCGTCGTTGAGGATCTTGCCCGGGTTCATCAGGCCCGACGGATCGAAGATCGTCTTGACCTTGCGCAGAACCTCGTAGAACGCGTCGCCGTACTGCCGGCGGACGAAGCCGGCCCGCAGCAGCCCGTCGGCGTGCTCTCCGCTGATCGAGCCGCCGAGCGACCAGACCAGCGAGAAGACCTCGTCGGCCATCGCCCGCATCTTGTCGACGTCGCGCGGGTTGCCCAGGTCGAGGTAGGGTCTGAGGTGCAGCTCGCCGTCGCCGGCGTGGCCGAAGAACGACATGGTCGTGCCGTACTTGCGCTCGATCTTCTGAAGGCCGTCGATGTACTCGGCCAGGCGCGTGTGGTCGACGCTGGCGTCCTCCATGAACTCGGCGGGGTGCTCGCGACGCCGCTTTCGATAGAGCAACGGGCCGGCGTCCTTGCGCGACTTCCAGACGCGGGCCTGATCGGCGGGCGAGGTGATGATGGTCCGCCCCGCCGCCTGCTTGCCCACGGCCAGGTCGGTCACCTCGATCCGCTCGCGGACCTGGGCCTCGGTGTCGCCGACGTGTTCGATCAGCAGCACCGCCGCGGCATCGGCCGGCAGGATGTCACGATACTGGGGCAACTGGTCGATCGCCAGATGAATCAGGGTCCGGTCCATCAGCTCGCACGCGGCCGGCGTGGTCTTGACGATGGTCGGGACCGCCCGCGCCATGCGGTCGAGCGAGTCGAACTCCAGTTGGAGCAGACCCTTGACCTTCGGCAGCGGGACCGTCCGCAGCGTGATGCGCGTGAAGACCGCCAGCGTTCCCTCCGAGCCGGCCAGCAGGCGCGCCAGGTCGATCCGATGATCGTGGCAGACCGACGCGATGTTGTATCCGCTGCGGTTGCGTTTCGTGGCGGGGACCGCCCTGTCAATCACGTTCTGGTTGGCGGTCAGCAGCGACCAGCACTCCCTGGCGATGGCGTCGGCCCGGCGACCGCCGGCCTTCTCCACGTCGACGGCGTTGGCGAACGAGGCCACCGTCCCATCGGGCAGCACCGCCTCGATCGACTCGACGTGCTCGCTCATGTGGCCGTATTGCAGGGAGTGCGCGCCGGTGGCATTGTTGGCCAGGCAGCCGCCGACGGTGGCGCGGTTGGCGCTGGAGGGGTCGGGCCCGATCTTGCGGCCGTACCGCGCGAGGTGCTTGTTGAGGTCGTCGAGAACGACGCCCGGTTCGCACGTCACAGTGGCGCCGTCGTCGGCGGTGTGAAGGATCCGCGTCATGTGCCGGGTCATGTCGAGCACGATGCCCGAACACAGGGACTCGCCGGCGACGCCGCTGCCGGCGCCGCGCGGCGCGACGGGCAAGCCCTCCCGAACGGCGTACGCCACAACGGCCTCGATGTCACGCGAGCGGCGAGGGGCGACCACGCACTGCGGAACGATGCGATAACTGCTGGCGTCCGTGCTGAACGCGACACGATGAAGGATGTCGGCAAACGCCTCGCCTTCGATCCGGCCGGTCAGGTCGGCAGCGATTTGGATCGGGTCTTTGGCCATGTGTCAGAGATCTACGTCCATCAGGGGTTCCGGCAGGCGGCGCGCCTGGCCTATTGCTGGAAGTCACGCGGCAGGAACTGGGAGGCGGCCACTTCCCCGCTCATCCGCAGCACCGCCAGATCGTCTTCGCCGACCTGCCCGTTGATGAACTGCTGGACGGTCGGATGGGGATGATCGCGGATATGGTCGGCATTTCCGTCGGCGATAATCCGCCCGTTGTGCAGCATGATGATGCGGTCAGCGACCTTGTAGGCGCTCTTCATGTCGTGCGTAACCACGATGCTGGTCACGCTCAGGTCCCGTTCGAGCTTAAGGATCAGTTCGTTGATGATGTCGGAGCGGATCGGGTCGAGCCCGGTCGTCGGCTCGTCGTACAGAATCACCTCGGGATTCAAGGCAATCGCCCGCGCCAGGGCGACGCGTTTGCGCTGCCCGCCGGAGAGGCTCGCCGGATAGTAGTTCTGAAACCCGTCCAGGCCCACCATCGCCAGCTTGGCCTTGACCACCTCCTGTATCTGGCTCCACTTGACGTCCTTGAAGTGCTGGCGGATCGGAAACATGATGTTCTCGGCCACGCTCATGCTGTCGAACAGCGCCCCTTCCTGGAACAGGTATCCGAAGCGCGTGCGGACGCTGTGCAGTTCCCGTTCACTGAGGTGGTCAATCCGCTGGCCGTCGAAAGAAACCTCGCCGGTGGTGGGCCGTTGCAGCACGATGAAATGCTTCATCAGCACCGTCTTGCCGCAGCCGCTGGGGCCGATGATCACCGTGGTCTTGCCCCTCTCGATGGAGACGGACACGTTGTCGAGCACCAGCTTCTTGCCGAACTTCTTGGTCAGACTCTTGACGTCAATGATGGCGTTGGTCATTCCGTCCCCGTTGGCCGGTCTGTTGTGATCGTTCTGTCGTTCCAAGCCAAGCACTCCCGCGTCGGCCCGTGATCCGGGCGCTGCAAACCCCGGCGTCAGACCAGACTCTTGATCGGCCAGAACGTCAGGTAGATGCTCTTGAACACCACCGCCAAGGCGAAATCCAGGGCCAGAATCGAGATGAAACTGGCCACGAAGGCGTCGGTACAGGCCTGGCCCACGCCGTGCGCGCCTTCTTTGCAGTTGAATCCCTTGTAGCAACTGATCGTGGCCATGGCGCCGCCGAAGAAGAAGCCTTTGATGATGCCGATCGCCACGTCCCACAGCTCGACGCCGGAGGCGCTGAAGTTCCAGTAGGCCCGGCTGTTGATCCCCAGTTGCAGGAAGCTCACCAAGGCCCCGCCGATCACGCCCATTGCATCGGCATACATGATCAGGATGGGGGTCAGCAGCAGGCACGCCAGCAGTCGAGGCGCTACCAGGTATCGGATCGGGTCAGTTCCCATGCTCCTGACCGCATCGATCTGCTCGGTGACGTTCATCGTTCCCAGTTCGGCCGTGAGGGCCCCGCCGACGCGTCCGGCCAGCATGACCGCCGCCAGCACCGGCCCGAGTTCCTTGACCACCGAGATGTTGATCAGCACGCCCAGGTGCTCTTCGAGCCCCATCCCCGCCAGTTGGTCATAGGCCTGAACCGCCAGGGTCATTCCCACAAAGGCGCCGGTAATCATGATCACCGGCACGCTCCGGACGCCGATGATGTTCATCTGGGTCCAGATCAGCGGATAGGTCTGCCGGGCACAGCAGCTTCGAAGCGAGGTGGTCACCGACCGCCAGGCGAATCGTCCAAACCGACCGGCGTCGACCACATCCTGGACGGCTTTGGCCCCAAGCGTTGCTATCATCAAGGCATTCCCTTATGCGAGGAACGAAGGTTCACGGCCTCGTTCGATGCGAGCCGCCATGCTCCGGCTGTCTTTGTAACCGGCCCGGGCAGCCTTGTCAAGCGCGACCGCCCCCGCCGGAAGCGGGCGGCGACAGCATCTCTTCGAGGATTTCGGCGGCGTCCTTGACGAGATCGGGGCAGATGGTGCGGAACAGGCCCTCCCGGGTGGCCTTCTGGGCCCCCTCGGGCGTGCTGATGTCGCAGCCGAGCAGTTGCTTGCAGACCACGCTTCGGTTGCGCTGCTGGAACTTCGCGACAAACTGGCCGAGGGCCGCATAGACGTCGCCGCGACCATCCCGCTGGTCGCAGTGGGGGCCGGCGAACCTGAGCCCGAGGACCATGAAGGCCCCGGTGACGGCGCCGCAGGTCTCGCCCAGGCGCATTCCGCCGGCAAAGCCCGATGCCAGCTTCATCGCCTGCTCGCGCGGCAGTCCGAGGTCCGGACCGTAGATCGCCGCAATCGCCTGCGAGCAGGCCGCCCCGCCGCAGAAGCACTCCACCGCCCGATCCACTCTGCTCACATTCCCACTCCTTGGGTCCAAATCTGTGCGTCCGTTGACGACATCGACCGCTATTGTAGAGTCTCGCCCGCGAGACGGCAATCCTCAGATTGCATGGCATCTGCATGGGTTCTCGCGGGGGTAGTATGCCCTTACGAGCACACTACGAGCGCCGTTTGTAGTGGCGTCGTAAGACGCTACTGCCTCCGCGCCGCGATTGACACTGGGGCGCCGGTGGGCTAACATCACGTGTCTATGGCACTTAAGGAAAGTCACATTACGATTCTCGGGATCGAGACGAGCTGCGACGAGACGGCGGCGGCGGTCGTCACCGATGGTCGGCAGGTCCGTTCGTCCGTGGTCGCCTCGCAGACGGCGCTGCACCAGAAGTACGGGGGCGTGGTGCCCGAAATCGCCTCGCGGGCGCACATCGAGAATCTGCTGCCGGTGCTCGCGGAGGCGATGCACCAGGCGGGCGTCGGCAGGGACGAGATCGACGCGATTGCCATCGCCAACCAGCCGGGATTGGCCATCGCCCTGGTCGTGGGAGTCACCGCTGCCAAGACGCTGAGCATGATGTGGGGCAGGCCGCTGGTCGCGATCAACCATCTTCACGCCCACCTCCAGTCGGCGATGCTCAACGAGGAGCAAATCGAGCTGCCGGCGGTGGCCCTGGTCGTCTCAGGTGGGCACACCTCGTTGTACGACTGCGAGTCGCCGCTGGACCTGACGCTGCTGGGCTCGACGATCGACGATGCGGCCGGCGAGGCGTTCGACAAGGTCGCGACCATTCTGAAGCTGCCCTACCCCGGCGGGCCCAGCATCGAAAAGGCCGCGCGTAACGGCGACCCCAAGGCGATTCGCTTTCCGCGCTCGATGCTCGGACGCGACTCGCTGGACTTTTCCTTCAGCGGGCTCAAGACCGCCGTGCTGTATCACTGCCGGGGCAGGGACATGAAGGGCGCCGATTGCGTGGACCGAATGAGCGAGCAGCAGATCGCCGACATCGCGGCCTCGTTTCAGGCGGCAGTCACCGACGTGCTGGTTCGCAAGACCCGACGCGCCGCCGACCGGATCGGCGCCAGGACGGTACTGCTGGGCGGAGGCGTTGCCGCAAACGGCGCGCTGCGCGAAGCGATGGAGAGGATGTGCCTTCGCCACAAACCCCCGCGGCGGCTGCTCGTAGCTCCCAAAGCCTATTGCACGGACAACGCGGTCATGGTAGCCTCGCTGGCGTATCACAAGTACAAGGCCGGCCTGTTCGCGGACCTGACGCTGGAACCGAACTCGACCGGCTGAAAAAGAAACACGAAATTCGAAATCCAAAATCCGAAACAAGCACGAATGACAGAAATCCCAAATTCAAAACGAGTCATCCGGCAGGCCACAGCGTTTCGGTCATTGGGATTTGGCGCCTTGGATTTGTTTCGGATTTCGATATCCGGATTTCGAATTTCTTGAAAGGAATCAAGCCATTCAGCCGCAACTCTTGAGACAACTGTTGGAGCAGGTCAAAGACGGCCGGGTCGGCGTCGATGACGCCATAGAGCGGCTGCGGCACCTGCCGTTCGAGGACCTCGGTTTCGCCTGCGTCGATCACCATCGCCAGCTCCGCCAGGGGTTTCCCGAGGTCATCTTCTGTTCGGGTAAGACGACCGAGCAGGTCCTGGCAATCTTCGAATCGCTGGCGGCCCGAGGCAACAACGTCCTGGCGACCCGCGCGAGCAACGAAACGTTCGAGGCACTGGTCGCGACGGGCAAGTTCCCCCAGGCACGATACGAAGCGCTGGCCCGCGCGATCGTGCTGGAGCAGAAGCCGCCGGCGGCGTCGAAGAGCGTCCTGCCGATCCTCACGGCGGGAACCGCCGACCTGCCGGTGGCGATGGAAGCCAAAGTCACCGCCGAGATCATGGGCCAGCGCACGGAGCTGATCTGCGACGTGGGCGTCGCGGGCCTGCACCGCTTGCTCGGACACCTGCCCAAGCTGAATGAAGCCAGTGTGCTGATCGTGGTCGCCGGCATGGAGGGGGCGCTGGCGAGCGTCGTAGGCGGCCTAGTGAACTGCCCGGTGATCGCGGTGCCGACCAGCGTCGGTTACGGCGCGAGCTTCGGCGGGCTGTCGGCGTTGCTAACAATGCTCAACAGTTGCGCCTCCGGCGTGACCACGGTGAATATCGACAACGGGTTCTCCGCGGCGGTGACCGCGACGCTGATCAACCGGAAGATCGACGGGGTCGCATAGACTATGGAGATCGTACGAGAGGCGCCGAGGCTCAAACCCCGGCCTGTCGACGGACACAAGGGGACATTCGGCAAGGTCTGCATCGTCGCTGGAAGCGTGGGGATGAGCGGCGCGGCGGCGTTGGCCGGCCGGGCGGCACTGCGGTCCGGCGCGGGACTGGTCCGCGTGGCCACCGCGCGCAGTGCTCTGCCCGTCGTTGCCGCGATTGAGTCCTGCTACACCACCATTGCCCTGGCCGAAGACGCCGCCGGACGCATCAGCGGCAAGGCAATCGGCGCGATCCTTGAGGCGACGGCGCAGAATGACGTAACCGCCATCGGTCCGGGTCTGGGCGCCAGCGCCGGCCTGCGCTCGGTGATCGAGACGCTCATCCGGCAGGAGGGCCTGCGGCTGCTCATCGACGGGGACGGACTGAACAACCTGAGCCGACTGCCCGACTGGCCGAGGAGACGCAGGGCCCAACTGGTTCTGACGCCGCATCCGGGAGAGATGGCACGGCTGTGGTCGGGTCTGTTCCGAGACGAGATTCCATCCGACCGGCAGGAAGCGGCCGCGCGCATGGCCCAGGCCACGGACAGCGTCGTCGCCCTCAAAGGCGCCGGTACCGTCGTGGCCGACGGGCAGCGTTTCTACGTCAATGATACGGGCAACCCCGGCATGGCCACCGCCGGCTCGGGCGATGTGCTGACCGGCGTGGTCGCTGCGTTGATGGGCCAGGGACTCGACAACTTCGAGGCCACGGCGCTGGGCGTCCACGTTCACGGCGCCGCCGGTGACATCGCCGCCGAGACGTATGGCCAGATCAGCCTGACCGCGACTGACATCCTCGAAGCACTGCCCGAGGCGTTTGCGACCGTCGCTCCTTCCTGAAGCACTGCGAGCCAGAGCACGCACGAAACGAGCGGACCTGCCTCGAAAAACACCCCTTCCCCGACAGAGGAATCTGTTGCAGGGCCCCCGAGACCGGCTATAATGCGACGCCATGTGTCGAACCAGGTTGGGACCGCCACGCAAGGAAAGGACACTCTATGCCGTCGGTAAGCGTGCTTGACATTGTCGTATTCGTCGCCTTTGTGGTCTCCGTCGTGACCATCGGCCTGCTGAAGAGCCGCAAAGAGAAGACCGGCGAAGACTATTTCCTTGCCGGCCGTGGCCTGTCCTGGTGGCTCATCGGCTTCTCGCTGATCGCCGCCAACATCTCGACCGAGCAGTTCGTAGGCATGAGCGGCCAGGCCGCCGACTGGCTGGGCATGGCGATCGCCAGCTACGAATGGATGGCCGCCATCACGCTGGTCGTCGTCGCCTTCCTGTTCCTGCCGGCGTTCCTCAAGAGCGGCATCTACACCATCCCCGAGTTCCTCGAATACCGCTACAACGCCTTCGCAAGGACGATCATGGCGGTCAGTACGATGATCATTCTCGTCGGCGTGCCGACCGCCTCGGTGATCTACTCGGGCGCCAAGGTGATCTGCGTGTACTTCCAGGGCCAAAGCCTGTTCGGGCTGGACTTGGGCAACATCGTCGTCGGCTGCTGGATCATCGGCCTGGCGGCGGCGATCTACGTCTTCGCCGGCGGATTGAAGGCCTGCGCGTGGGCGGACCTGATCCAGGGCTCGGCACTGATCGTGGGAGGCGCCTTCGTGATGTACTTCGCGATGCGTGCCCTCGGCCAAGCTGATCCGGCGGCGCTGGCGGCCACCGCAGCCGACCCGAACGTCACCGCCGACCAGCTCGCCAACACCGGCGCCTGGGGACGCTTCTTCGCGATCAATGCCGCTCCGCTGCCGGCCGGCAAGCTCCACATGGTCCGCCAGATCACCGACTCGACGATTCCGTGGACGGCGCTCGTCGTCGGCCTGTGGATTCCCAACTTTTTCTATTGGGGTTTGAACCAGTACATCACCCAGCGCACGCTCGGCTCCAAGTCACTGGCCCAGGGACAGCGGGGCATCGTGTTCGCCGCGTTTCTCAAACTGCTCATCCCGTTCGTCGTGGTCATTCCCGGCATCCTGGCCTTCAACCTGTTCCACCAGGATTTGCAGGCGGAAGCCGCACGCAAGAACAGCCTCCCCCTGGCCGCCTTCGAACGGAAGGAGCAGGTCGTCTTCGAGTTCACGCCTGCCTTCGCAAAGCTTAACGGCGCCACCGCCGTCGAGATGTTTGGCCACAACGCAGCGCTGGTCCAGGCGTCGCCCGTGGCGGCCGCGACGCTCTCGCCGGATGAACTGGTCGCCCAGAACACCGCGTTCATCGCGACCGCTAAGTCCAAGGGCATCAAGATATCGCAGAAGCTCGTCGGTCACGATTTCGACGCCGCTTTCCCGACGCTGATCCGCAATCTCGTCTCCAAGCATCGCGGTATCCTCGGCTTCGTCCTGGCGGCCCTGTTCGGCGCGGTCGTCAGCTCAATCGCGGCCATGCTCAACGCCGCTTCGACCATCTTCACGATGGACATCTTCCGCAAGGTCAAGAAGGACGCCTCGCAGAAGGCGCTGATCACGTGCGGGCGGGTCTGTATCGTGGTCTTCGTGCTGATCGCGATCTTCATCGCGCCGAAGCTCGACAGTCCGGCGTTCGGCGGCATCTTCACCTTCATCCAGGAGTTCCAGGGGTTCATCTCGCCGGGCATCCTGGCGATTTTCCTGTTCGGGTTGCTCGTACACCGCGCGCCGCGCCATGCAGGGACCGTGGGACTGGTGCTCAACCCGATCCTGTATGGGACGCTGAAGTGGGCCGACCGGATTCCCGGGTTCGGGCAGACCGAATTGGCGGGCAAACTCGCCCAGATCGCGTTCCTGAACCGCATGGCCATCTGCTTCGGCATCATTCTGGCGGTGCTGGCGGTGATGACGGTCATCAAGCCGCTGCCCGAACCGGTCGTGCTGCCGACGAACCCGAAGATGGACATGACCAGCTCGCGCGGCGCCAAGCTCGCCGGGGTGGGCGTCGTGATCCTGACGCTGGCTCTCTACGCCATCTTCTGGTAATCGGCAGGAAGCTCGCGGTTGCCGCCGCGTCAGTCGAGTCGAACACACCAGCGGCCCTTCAGAATCACCTGACGGGCCGCTTTCCTTTTCGCTTCCGCACGACTGTGACCGCCTTGAGGTCCCTACAAACGGGATTGTGCAGAAGGGGCAACTCTGGTATAAATGGTAAAAGGAGCCGGGGGGCCAAACGGATCAGGGCTCCTGGAAGTCGCGCAGGCGGACACGGCTCCGGCGTGCGGCCGGAGCGGGACGAGGACGGTCGGATGCGAAGGAGACACGTCACAAATGGAGGATTCACCTTTCTTGAGGCTGTATCTGCCGGTGCCGGCGGCCTATCCGTTCGTGGTGTGCCCGTAAGGGCATACGATGATGGGGTAACGCGTGACGGCCTCACTACAAACGACAGCGAACACAACCGGGTCTTGACCTTCAACCACATGGCAAAAGGAGGACGAGAAATGGTTTCCAAGAGATTCGCGGCATTCGGAGTGCTTCTGGCCCTGGTTCTGGTTTCCCTGTGTGCGTCGCGGGTCGGCGCGCAGATCTACTTCTCCGACGACTTCGAGGACCCGGCCGAGTCCGCTCTCAAGTGGGAAGTCATCAGCGGCGACTGGCAGATCGCCGACGGCCTGTACCAGCAGCTCAGCACCGCCAGTCCGTGGCAGGCCTCGATGGTGGCCTCGGATCGCTGGAAGGACGAGTGGGTCGAGTACACCATCGAGTTCAAGGTCCGTTCCCTGACGCCGGGCGATGCCCCGGTCAACGTGCTGTTCCGCGTCCAAGACCCCGCGCCGGTGACGTGGGACGACCGGAACGGACCGAACACGCACATGTACCGCTGGATCATCAACGGCTGGACGAACACGGAGTCGCGCCTGTACATCTACAACGAAGGCGCCGCCACGATGCTGACGCAGACGAACAACGCGCTGGAGGTGGGGACGTGGTACCACATCAAGCTGGAAGTGGCTTCGACCGGGCTGGCCGGCTACGTGGACGACGTGGAGATGTTCCGCGTCCAGCATGCCCAATGGACCACGGGGCGAGTCGGCCTCCACGCCTACAGCGGCGTGATGGACTTTGACGACTTTGTCGTGTACGGCCCGTTGGGCCTGGTGAGCGCCTCGACGCCCTCGCCGGAGGATGGCGCCGTCGACGTTCGGCGCGACGGCGTGTTGAGCTGGACGGCCGGGGCCTCGGCGGTCACGCACGACGTGTACCTGGGCACGAGCTTTGCGGACGTCAACGCGGCCAGCCGGGCCAACCCGATGGGCGTGCTGGTCAGCCAGGGACAGACCGCCGCGACGTATGATCCCGGTCTGCTGGAGCTGGGCCGGACGTACTACTGGCGCATCGACGAAGTGAACGGCCCGCCGGACTACACCATCTTCAAAGGCGATGTCTGGAGCTTCGAAGTCGAGCCTTTCGCGTATCCGATTGAAGACGTGACGGTTGCCGCCTCCAGCTTCATGGAAGGCGCCGGGCCTGAGAACGTGGTCAACGGTTCCGGCCTGGACGAGAACGATCAGCACTCGGCCAAATCGGCGGATATGTGGCTCAGCGGCGAGAACGCAGACCAGCCCACCTTCATCGAGTTCACCTTCAACCGCCTCTACAAGCTCCATCAGATGCTCGTCTGGAACTACAACATCCAGTTCGAGGCATTCCTGGGCTACGGTTTCAAAAACACGACGGTGGAGTATTCCGAGAACGGGGTCGACTGGATGGTCCTGGGGGACTTCGAGTTCGCGCAAGGCACCTCCCTGCCCGCGTACGCCTCCAACACCACGATCGACTTCGAAGGCCGTACCGTGCAGGCAGTGCGTCTGACCGCCAACAGCAACTGGGGCGGCGCGCTTCCGCAATACGGCCTGAGCGAGGTCCGCTTCACGTACGTTCCCACCTTCGCTCGCGACCCGCAGCCGGCAGACGGAGCGGCCGGCGTACCTCCGGATGCGACCCTGAGCTGGCGGCCCGGACGAGAGGCGGCGACGCACGAAGTTCATCTCGGAACCGATCCCGGCGCGCTGACGCTGGCGGGCGGCGGCCCGGCACCGAGCCTGACGCCGCAGACGCTCGCGTTCGGAACGACCTGCTACTGGAGAGTCGACGAAGTCAACGAGGCCGAGCCGACGGCGGTATGGCAGGGTGATCTGTGGACTTTTGCCACGCTCGAATATGCGACCATCGACGATTTCGAGAGCTACACCGACAATATCGACGCGCACGAAACCATCTTCGACACATGGCTCGACGGCTGGGTCAACAACAGCGGCTCGACCGTCGGTTACCTCGACGCGCCCTTTGCCGAGCGAACGATCGTCCACAGCGGCGCGCAGTCGATGCCCCTGACCTACGACAATTCGTCCGCCCCCTTCTATTCCGAAGCCGAGCGGGACCTGAGCGGGATGGCCTGGAACATCCACGGCGCCGACACGCTGCGAATGTTTGTCTCGGGGCCAGTGGTCGGGGGCAACGATCCCGAGCCGTTCTACGTGGCCGTCGAAGACGCCGGCGGACACGTGGCGGTCGTGACGCATCCTGACATCGCGCTGAGCACCGGCTGGACCGAATGGCGGATCCCGTTCACCGATCTGGCAGGTGTGAACCTCGGCAGCATCCGGACGATGTACATCGGCTTGGGCGACCGAGCGAATCCCAGAGCCGGCGGCGCCGGGCTGGTCTTCGTCGACGACATCGGATTCGGGCATCCGGGCTCTACCGGCGACTGATGGAGATCGCGGAAACGGCATTCTGAGCCGCATTGTGGCGGTACAAAGACGCAATATGGTGGTTTTTACGCGGTTTTTCTGCTAACATAGGAGGACAGAGTCCTATAATACAGATCGGAGCAAGCGGCGTCTGCGTCGGAGGTGGCCGGCTCGACAGCGTAAGGGGGGTCTAATCCGAGCCAAAGCATCTCCGGAAGGCATTGCGCCCGATTCCGCGATACAGTATTCCTGTGAGAGGCAATTTGTGCCGATCAGAGACATGGCTCGGCGCGTGACCGAGACATAGCCGTGCGGGTTCTGTCTGAAGGAGGATGTTCATGTTCACCAGACCATTCCATGTGTGCATTGTCGTTCTGGCGATGGCGGGCTGTATGGCAACCCAGGGCGCCGTGTTTATGGACAGCTTCGAGGAGGCCCATGACTTCGTCGCCGCCGGCGTCACCGGCACGGTGTGGGACGGATTCATCGGCCTCGCCGACGGCGAGACCGTCGAGGCGCTCAATGCGTCGATGGACCGGGCGGGCCAGCTCTACATGCAGTCGGCGAACGCCTACTGGCACGAGCCGTGGACGCCGCTGGGCCCGTTCCTCTACAAGGTCATCGAGGGCGACTTCGTCGCCACGGTGAAGGTGACAGACTACCAGGGCACTGCGGCACAGCCGCTGTACCACAACAACTGCGGGCTGCTGGCCCGGGCGCTGCCCGACGACGCCGGTCCCGGCGAGGACTGGGTGGCCATCGACTACTTCCCCATTTGGAGCTGCGGGAACTTCGTGCGCACCGCCAACGACAACGTGCGGACGGAGAACGGACACAACGGCGCGCAGTTCAACCTCGACCCGTATCTTCAGATCGAACGAGTCGGCAACACGTTTCATTTCCGCACCAGCGCCGACGGCGCGAATTGGACGGAGATGGGCGTTTCGCCGATCGTGCGGGACGACCTGGCCGATGTGCCGCTGCAGGTTGGGCTGTATCAGGCGACATACTCCGCCGATTCGGGCTACGTCGCATTCGATGACTTTTCCATCGACGGCCCGCTGGTGGTGCCGGGCATGAAGGCGTATAGTCCCACCCCGGCCGATGAGGCCACGGACGTGGCGCGAGACGCCTCGCTGGGTTGGACGGCTCCCGAGGGTCTGACGGCATACGACGTCTACTTCGGGACATCCCTGGATGATGTCACGACCGCAAGCAGAGCCAATCCGCTGGGCGTTCTGGTCGCCCAGGGACAAAGCGACATGACGTACGCTCCGGCCGATTCACTGGAATACGGACAGACGTACTACTGGCGCGTCGACGCCATCGAAGCCGACGGCGTCACCATGCACGCCGGCGATGTCTGGAGCTTCACCGCCGAACCTTACGTCTACGCCATCGAGAGCGTCGTGGCGACCAGCAACGCGGCCTCCGAGGAGGCGACCGGGCCGGCCAACACCGTCAACGGCTCGGGCCTGAACGCCGACGATCAGCATTCGACGGAGGCGACGGACATGTGGCTGGCCATCCCCGGCGACGAGCCCGTCTGGATCCAGTTCGAGTTTGACAAGAGCTACAAGCTCTACGAGATGTGGGTCTGGAACTACAACGTGATGTTCGAGAAGATGCTCGGACTGGGCCTGAAGGACGTCACGGTCGAGTATTCGGCCAACGGCATGGAGTGGACCGTCCTGGGCGATGTTCAGCTCACGCAGGCGACGGCCAAGAGCACCTATACGCATAACACCACCATCGATCTCGGTGGCGCGGTCGCCCGCTTCGTCCGGCTGACGGTCAATAGCGGTTTCGGCGTGATGGGCCAGTATGGTCTGAGCGAGGTCCGCTTCCTCTACAAGCCCGTCAAAGCCCGGGACCCGCAGCCGGCCAACAACAAGACCGGCGTCAGCCCCCAGACGGCGCTGAGCTGGCGGGCGGGTCGCGAGGCGGCGACGCAGGAGGTCTACTTCGACACGAACAAGGTCGCCGTCATGACCGGCACGACGCCTGCGGCCTCCGTCACCCAGAGCCGCTACGAGCCCGGCGAGCTGAACCTCGGTACGACGTACTACTGGAAGATCGACGAGGTGAATGACGCCGCCAGCCCGAGCCGATGGGACGGCGACCTGTGGAGTTTCTCCACGCTGGAGTTCTTCGTCGTGGATGATTTCGAGAGCTACACGGACAACGTCGACGCCGGCGAGGCGATCTTCGACACATGGCTCGACGGCTGGGTCAATCAGACCGGCTCGACCGTCGGCTATCTGAACGCGCCGTTTGCCGAGAAGACGATCGTCCACGCAGGCCGCCAGTCGATGCCTCTGGCCTACGACAACACCTCGGCGCCGTGGCACTCCGAGGCCGAGCGCACCTGGGACAGCCCGCAGGATTGGACGCGGAACGGCGCCGACACGCTGCGGCTGTTCTTCCGCGGCCACTCTCTGGGCTTTGTCGAGACCGGCGCCGGCAGCGTCACCATGAGCGGCGTCGGCACCGATATCTGGAACACGCAGGATGAGTTCCGGTTCGTCTACAAGCCGCTCGCCGGAGACGGTTCGGTCATCGCCCGCGTCGACAGCATCGAGAACACCGACGTCTGGGCGAAGGCGGGCGTGATGATCCGCGAGAGCCTCGATGACACCTCGAAGTACGCGATGGTCATGGTGACCGCTGCCAGCGGCGTCTCGTTCCAGCAGCGCATCTCGCCGGGCGGCGACAGCACGTCGGTCACGCAGGCCGCCCTCGAAGCGCCCTACTGGGTGAAACTGACGCGCGCCGGCAACACGTTCACCGCGCAGCGTTCGGAAGACGGCACCACCTGGGTCAACATCACAGCCGATGCGGCGGCTTCGTCGGCCACGATCTCGATGATCGGCAACGTCTACGTCGGCCTGGCGGTGACCAGCCACAATGCGGCGGCCGCTGCGACGGCGCAGTTCTCGAACGTGGCGACCACCGGCTCGGTGAGCGGACAGTGGCAGAGCGCCGAGATCGGCGTCGCGCAGCCCAGCAACACGCCGGACAGTCTGTACGTCGCCGTCCGCGACGGCAGCGGACACACCGCTGTGGCCGTCCACCCCGACCCGGCGGCCAGCCTGATCGACACCTGGCAGCAATGGCTGATTCCGCTGAGCGAGTTCAGCGCCGGCGGCGTTGTCCTCAACCGCATCGAAACGCTGGTCATCGGCGTCGGCGATCCGGCCGGACAGGGAGGTGGTGGAAAGGGCATGGTCTTCATCGATGACATCGGGATCGGCCATCCGCTTGCTGCCGAGCCGATGTCGACCGAGATCGAAACGTTCGACGTCTCGCGCGACTTCCTGACCGAAGGCGCTGAAGGGACCTTCTGGGACGGCTTCCTGGGCTTGGGCGACAACGAAACGGTCGACGCGTTGAACGCGTCGATCGATCGCGAAGGCCAGTTGTACATCCAGTCGACCGGGGCCTTCTTCCACGAGCCCTGGTCGCCCATCGGGCCGTTCCTGTACAAAGTGGTCGAGGGCAACTTCGTCGCGACGGTGAAGGTCGCCGAGTATGCCGGGACCGCCGAAGCGCCGGTGTACCACAACACCTGCGGCCTGATGGCCAGGGCCCTGCCCGACGAGGCCGGACCGGGCGAGGACTGGGTCTCGCTGGACTACTTCCCCATCTGGAGTTGCGGCAACTTCGTCCGCAGCGCCAACGACGACGTCCGCACGGAGAACGGCCACAACGGCAAGGCCTTTGCATCCGACCGCTATCTCCAGATCGAGCGGGTCGGCAACGTGTTCCACTTCCGGACCAGTCCCGACGGCCTCGCGTGGACGGCCATGGCCGTTTCCCCGCTGACGCGGGACGACCTCGATGGTGTGGCGCTGCAAGTGGGCTTGTTCCAGGCGACGTATTCGAGCGATCCAGGCTATGCGGCGTTCGACGACTTCATCCTGGAGACGCCCAAGTAAACCGCCAAACCCGACCGAGGGGGTTTACCAATTCCCTCGAGCCGGTTGTTCCGTACTCCCGGGGCCTGTGTCCACTCGGCACAGGCCCTCCTTTTTGCGCCCGCGCACGTGTGGCAGACCGCGCACATAGTTTGCCGATGGAGTCCCTCACACGCAGCCCAGACCATCGGCAAGCTCCGCTTGCCGCTGCCACACGAACAAGCCATACAGATAGTGCCTTGATGTTTGGCGGGCGTTGGGCTATATTCGCACGCGGTCGTCGCATGAGCTGATAACCTTTCGTTTTTGGAGAACGCAAAGCGAGATGGGACTGACACAGGAAGGCCGGGCGGCGTTGGAGAAGATCCAACGGTGGGCGAAGGAGCACAAGCTGAACATCGCAGGCGGCAAGGTCCGGCGGACCTCGTCCCGGTTCTGTCTGGGCGTCGAGCACGGCGACTACAACGGCACCGAGCTGTTCGGCGTGGGCACCGACCGCTTCATCTGGATGGCCTACAAACCCAACGGCGCCAACAAGGTCCGGCTCTTCAGCGGCAACTTTCCCGACGACGGCGTGATCGAATACGCCATCGGCCATGTCCCGCAGCCCAAATCAGCGGCCATCGCCCAGACGTGGGGCCGATTTCCCTACGGCATCGACTACATCCTGCGGCGTGAGGGGTTCCAGCTCACCCAGGGGATCGACGCGGTTCTTTACGGTAACATCCCGGGCGGCGGCATGAGCCGCTCGGCGTCGTTGTGCATCAATCTGATTCTCTCGCTGTTCGATGCGAACCAGATCAAGGTCAAGAAGGACATTCAGATCGTCGATCTGGCTCAGGCGGTCGAGAACGACTACATCGGCTCGCCCTGCGGGAAACTCGACCAGACGATGGTCCTGTTCGCCCGGGAAGGCATGGGCACATACTACAATCCGTCCGACCGCTCGATCGAGTACGTGCCGATGGGCGCCGGCGCCACGGATTTCCGGATCATGGTGCTCGACACAGGCACCGACCGCCCCGGCCTGGAAAAATCGACCTACGCCGTGCGACGGCGCGAGTGCGAAGAGCTGGTCGCCATCCTGCAGAAGGCCGGATTCCAGATCTCCTGCCTGGCCGACATCAAGGACGAAGCGGTCTATCGCAAGATCATAACGCAGTTCGGTTCGAGAAGCCCCGACCTCTGCGCGCGACTGACGTACATCTATGGCGCCCAGCAGCGATTCTACAGGATGATGGACGCGTGGAAGGCGGGCGACATCGAGACCGTCGGCGCGATCTTCCGCCACGACGGCATCGGCCTGCGCGACGACTACCGGATCTCGGGGCCGGAGCTGGAGACGATGTGCGACATCGTCCGTACCGTGCCGGGGGTGCTGGGCGAGCGAATGCTGGGCGGCGGCGACAAAGGCGCCTCCGGCGCGCTGGTGCGGGCCGAGAGCGTCGAGGCCGTGCGCGACGCGGTCCAGACGGCCTATCCGCGCAGCCGGCCCGACTTCGCCGACAAGTTCGCGGTGCACACGTGCAAGGTCGTCGACGGCGTCAAGGTCTTCGAAGGCGAGCTCTGACGCATCAGGAAGCAATCCCGCATGACGCAGAAACACGAATCACGGAAGAAGGGATGTCACGCCGCGGCGGTCCTGTCCAATGTCCGGGCGGGCGAATGTTTCTGGAAGATGCGGCTTCGCTTCTCGGGCGAGGCGGGCGGCGCGTTCGCGAGGTTCAGGCCGGGCCAGTTCATCGAGTTCGACACGTCGGACCTGGCAATCCCCGCGACCGAAAGCATCCCGAACGCCCTGCGGGACGGCGCGCGACGCAGCGTCCTGCTGCGCCGCCCGTTCAGCTTCTCCGACGTCACAGTCCAGGGCGATGTGACACTCGCCGACCTGCTCTACTGCGTCGTCGGTCCCGCCAGCCTGCGCATGACCACCCTTCGCGCCGGCGACGTCGCCAGCCTCATCGGACCGCTGGGCAATGGCTTCACCGTCCCGGCAGGCAAGCGGACCGCCCTGCTGGTCGTCGGAGGCATGGGCCTTCCGCCGATCCGCTGCCTGGCCAGGTTGCTGAGTACCGAGCACAAGGACGTCGAGGCGATCGCCTTCATCGGCGCTCGCACGGTGGCCTCCCTGCCTCTGGAAGAACGTCCTGCCGCCTTCGATGGAGGTCTGAGTCTGTCGGTTCCGACTTTCGCGACGTTGGGCGTTCACTCGATGGTGGCCACCGACGACGGTTCGGCCGGCCATCGGGGACCCGTCACCGAGTGTCTGGCGCGGTGGCTGCAGGAGAATGTGGATCGAGACAGGGAGAGTTTGATCGTCTACGCCTGCGGCCCCGAGCGGATGCTGGAGGCGGTGGCGCAAATCGCGGCCGAAAGGGACATCGATTGCCAGGTCAGCATGGAACGCCGCATGGCCTGTGGGATCGGACTGTGCCAGAGCTGCGCGATCGAGTGCCGCGTCGAGGATTCGACTGAGACCGTCTACAAGCTCTGCTGCCAGGACGGGCCGGTCTTCGACGCCAGAGAAGTGGTCTTCGGCGCAGAAACCGCGTGACGCCCTTGTGCCCGAATAGAAGGATCACGAACCGAAATGAATGAGCGAATCGACATGTCGGTGGAGTTTGCGGGGCGGAAGCTGGCCAATCCGGTGTTCACCGCATCGGGCACGTGCGGGTACGCCGACGAACTGGCTGACTTCATGGACGTCAATGCCCTCGGCGGCTTCATCACCAAGAGCATCACGCTCAAGCCGCGCAGGGGCAACCCCACGCCGCGAATCGTCGAGACCGACGCGGGCATGCTGAACGCCATCGGCCTGGCCAACGTGGGCCTGGAACGCTTCATCGCGGAGAAACTGCCCCTGATCGCGAAGATGGAGCCGGCGGTCTTCGTGAATGTGGCCGGAACGACGATCGAGGAGTACGTCGCGGTCGTCGAGCGGCTGGCGGGCGAGAAGGCCCTGGCCGGCTTCGAGCTGAACATCAGTTGCCCGAACGTCAAGAAAGGCGGCATCAGCTTCGGGACCGATCCTGCCCAGGTCGAGGAGATCACGCGGGCGGTCAAGAAGGCGTGCGGATCGAAGGTGCTGATCGTCAAGCTCACGCCGACGGTGACGGATATCAGCGTCACGGCCCGCGCCGCCATCGCCGGCGGCGCCGATGCGCTGAGCCTGATCAACACCTTCACCGCGATGGTCATCGACATCGAGACACGCCGGCCGGTGCTGGCGAACCGGACAGGAGGTCTGTCGGGTCCGGCCGTCAGGCCGATCGCGGTCTACCTCGTCAACAAGGTCTACCGGGAGGTGGCCCGCGAGGCGGGAATCCCCATCCTGGGCCTGGGGGGCATTCGCACCGCCTCCGACGCGATCGAGTTCCTGATCGCCGGCGCAACGGCCGTCGCGGTCGGGACCGCCAGCTTCATCGAGCCTGACTGTGCAACGCAGATCGTCGGGGGTCTGCATGACTACTGCGTGCGAAAGAGGATCGCCTCGCCCGCCGAACTGACCGGCACGCTCGCCGGACCCGCCTGAGGCGAGTCCGACGTCGATATACACTCGTTCCATGCAAGAGAAGGGAGACTCGAAGATGAAACGACGCGAGTTCTTGATGGCCGTCGGCTGCAGCGCCGCCGCAACGGTTCTACCGGGCTGTACCACCAATGCACCCAAGACCGCCACGGCGCCGCGCGCGCAGCGGCCGAACATCCTGTGGCTGATCTCGGAAGACACCTCGCCCGATTTCGCCTGCTACGGCCATCCGCTCGTCAAGACGCCAAACCTCGACAGGTTGGCCAGCCAAGGCGCCCGCTTCACCAACGCGTTCGTCACCGGCCCGGTCTGCTCGGCATCGCGCTCCGCCTTCATGACGGGCATGTACCAGACCAGCATCGGCGCGCACAACCATCGCAGCCATCGCGACGACGGCTACACGCTGCCGGCGCCGGTGAACGTGATCACCGAATACTTCCGCCAGGCGGGCTACTTCACCAGCAACGCCTCCGGCCTGAACTACAAGAAGGCCGGCAAGACCGACTGGAACTTCACCCCGAAGGGCGAGCCTTTCGACGGCACCGACTGGGCGCAGCGCAAACCCAACCAGCCGTTCTTCGCCCAGGTCAACCTCAGCCTGACCCATCGGGACTTCAAACGCGACCCCAAGAACCCGATCGACCCGAAAGCGGTGAAGCTGCCGCCCTGCTATCCGGATCATCCGGTCGCCCGGCGCGATTGGGCCGACTATCTCGAATCCATTCAGAACCTCGACACCGAGGTCGGCGTGACGCTGGCCTGGCTCGAAAAGGAGGGCCTGGCGGACAACACCATTGTCATGTACTTCGGCGACCATGGCCGCCCGCACGTGTGGGGAAAACAGTGGCTCTATGACGAGGGCATTCGCATCCCGGCGATCATCCGCTGGCCCGGACACATCGAGCCGGGCACCGTCGTCGATGATCTCGTCAGCAGCATCGATTTCGCGCCGACCTTCCTGTCGCTGGCGGGGATCGCAGTACCCAAGCACCTTCAGGGCTATCCGTTCCTCGTCCGCGGCAAGAAGGCCCGCAAGTACGTCTTCGCCGCCCGCGACCGATGCGATGGCACCGTCGACCGCATCCGCTGCATCCGCTCGAAGCGGTACAAGTACATCCGCAACTTCTGTCCCGAACGGCCGTACACACAGTTCAACGCGTACAAGAAGCTGCAATACCCCGTCCTGACGCTGCTGCACGTGCTGCACAAACAAGGGCGGTTGACGCCCGAGCAGGCGCGGTTCATGGGGCCGACACGCCCGACAGAGGAGTTCTATGACCTCGAAAACGATCCGTTTGAGACGCACAACCTGGTCGACGACCGCGCGCACGCCAAGGCGCTCAGGGAGCACCGCGCCAAACTCAACGAGTGGATCAGGGCCACCAAGGATCAGGGCCAGACACCCGAAACTGAGAGCGTGGTCGCCTACTGGCAGAAGGACATGGCCGCATCGTACGAGCGGCAGATGAAGAGCCGGGAACTGTCTCCCGATATTTCCGATGAGGATTACCTGAGCTGGTGGGTCAAGAAGCTGCTTGTCTGAGCCGCGCCCTGCCCTCTCAACATCTCGGAGGTACGCATGAATCAGAACACGTCGCAACTGTTCGGCATCGTGGTCCTTGTTGTTCTCATCAGCCAGACGCTCGGTGGCTCCACGCACGCCGCCGACAGAGCGGATCGCATGACCTACGCCCAGGCCAAAGCGCGAATCCCTCAGCGGCAACTGCCCGAGTTCTGGGTCGGCGACGTCAAGGGGCTGGCGGACCGGTTCGAGCGGCTGACGCGCGGGACCGCCCGCGTCATCGCGATCTCGCCGGGCGGCAGACCGATCCACCTCGTCACGTACGGCGACAAAGAGCCGCTCCAGCAGAAGGCCAACTTCAACTCCGCCATCGGAGGCCGTCTGCCCAGCGCCTATATGGACAAGAACGCGAGGAAGAAGCCCGTGGTCTTCTTCGTCGGTCCCGTGCACGGTCACGAGGTCGAGGCCTTGACCGGTCTGGTGAACCTCATCGAAATCATGGAGTCCGGCAAGGACCTACGAGGCCGGGATCAGAGTCGCCTGCAAGCACTCGGCTCGCAGTGCCGTCTGCTGATCGTTCCGGCGGGCAACCCCGACGGGACAGCGCGGTTCGAGCCCCGCTCGCTTCAGGGGATGGAGCAGAACGACCTGCGGTTCTGGGGCCAGGGCACCTGGAGCGACAACCGGCTGTGCGGCTGGCCTCAGGTCAAGAGGCAGCACCCGCTCGTGGGCGACAACGTCGGTTTTGTGGGCTGCTACTTCAATGACGCCGGCATCAATCCGATGCACGATGAGTTCTTCGCGCCGATGGGGCCGGAGGCGCCCGCGATCCTGAAGATCGCCCGCGAGGAAGGGCCCGATCTGGCGGTCTCGCTGCACAGCCACGAGCCGCCCCCGGCCCTGCTGCGGCCAGCCTACCTCCCGCACGCGATCCAACAGGACGTTCGCGTTCTGGCGGAGCGCTACTACGCCATGCTGGACCAGCACAGTCTGCCGCACGACAGCCCGCCCCAGGTGCGTGCCGAGGATCAGGAGATGCCCAGCGCCTTCAATCTGACCAGCGTGTTGTACCACATCAGCGGAGCGACCTCCTTCACGTTCGAGTGCCCGCACGGCCTGATAGGCTCGTGCGAAGTGACACACGAGCAAATCCTCGACGTCCAACTGACCCTCTATGAGGCCATGCTGCGCCATGAACTTGACAAGAAGAAGTGACATCGCTATCCGGCCGGCCCGTTGGATTCCGCTCTACATCGTGTTACTGGGCGGTCTCGCCTGCGCCGAGACACTGAAACTCGATGAGAAGCCCGCCCAGCCGGGCGAATGGGGCTATCGCCCTGCCGACGCGAGTGTCTCGGCGACCGATCCGCCGGCCTTCAGTTGGCGTCCGGCCGGCGGCCTGAAATGGGAGATCGAGTGCGTTCGCGTCGGAGGCTCGCCGGACAGCGTCTATCGCGTCAGCGACATCGAGTTCAATGTGCATTGCCCACCGAAGGTCTTCGGGCCGGGGCAATGCACGTGGCGATATCGAGGCATCGACAAGGAAGGCAACCGCACGAACTGGAGTCAGTCGCGAACGTTCACGATTGCACCCGATGCGGCGAAGATGCCGTTGCCGGCACGGGCGGAGCTGCTGGCTCGCATTCCCAGGACCCATCCGCGACTGTTTCTGCGGCCGGAGAACCTGCCCAAGCTCCGGGCCCTGGCCCAGGGCGAGATGAAAAGAGAGTACGAGGCACTTGTCAAACAGTGCGACCGCATCCTGGCCGACCCGCCGCCTACCGCCGAGCCGCCAACGTACCCGCTGGACATGGAGCGCAAGAGCGAGGAATGGCGCGTGATGTGGTGGGGCAATCGGACCTACACGATCAAGGCCCTCAATAGCGCCGCGACGCTGGCCTTCACCCGCCTGCTGGGCGGGCCGGAGAAATACGGCCGGGAGGCCAAACGCATCCTGCTCGAATGCGCCAAGTGGGACCCCAAGGGCAGCACCGGCTACCGCTACAACGATGAGGCGGGCATGCCGTACAACTACTACTTCTCGCGGACCTACAGCTTCGTCAACGATCTGCTGAGCGACGACGAGAAGGAAGCCTGCCGCAAGGTGATGAAGGTCCGCGGCGACGAGATGTATCAGCATCTGTGCCCGCGACACCTCTGGCAGCCCTACGCCAGCCACTCCAACCGGGCCTGGCACTTCCTCGGCGAAGTGGGCATCGCCTTCCTTGGCGAGATCGACGCCGCCGACGACTGGGTGTGGTTCGCGACGAACGTGTTCTTCAACGTCTATCCCGTCTGGAGCGACGACGACGGCGGCTGGCACGAAGGCTCGTCGTACTGGTCGAGCTACATCGACCGCTTCACGTGGTGGGCCGACGTCATGCGCGAGGCGATGGGGATCGACGCCTACGACAAGCCATATTTCTCAAAGCTCGGCTACTACGCGATGTACCTGCTGCCGCCGGACAAGCTCGACGGCGGCTTCGGCGACCTGACCGCGAACAAGCGGGCCCGCAACTACATGCCTTTGATGAGCATCCTGGCGGCCCAGGCGCAGAATCCGCATTGGCAATGGTACGTCGAGCAGCTTGGCGGTCCGGCCCAGACCGAGGGGTACATCGGCTTCATTCGAGGCCAGTTGCCCGGGGTCGAGGCAAGAAAGCCGAACGATCTGCCCGCATCCCGTCTGTTCGCGGGCACCGGGCAGGCCTACCTCAACACCGACATCACCGACGCGAGCAACGATGTGCAGGTGGTCTTCAAGTCGAGCCCATTCGGCACGCAGTCGCACGGCTACGAGTCGAACAACTCGTTCCTGCTGTGGGCCTACGGACAGCGGCTGCTGATCCGCTCGGGCTACCGTGACACCTACGGCAGCGACCACCACGCCAACTGGATGTGGACCACCCGTTCGACCAACTGCATCACCGTGGGCCGCCAGGGCCAGCGAAAACACACCGCGGCGGCGCAGGGGCGGATTGCCGCGTTCGCGACCACGCCGGAGATTGACGTCGTCGTGGGCGACGCCGGCGAATCGTACGAGGCGCCGGTCGAGCTATTCAAACGCGCGATCCTGTTCGTCAAGCCCGACCTGATCGTCGTCTACGACCGCCTCAAAGCGAGCGAGCCGTCGACCTACGAATACTGGCTCCACGCGATCAACAAGTTCGCTATCGGTGGCGGGAACACTGTCACCGTCAAGAACGGCGACGTCGGCTGCCATGTCGGCTTCCACTGCCGGGTGCCGCTATCGTTCGAGCAGACCAACGAATACGATCCGAACCCGCGTCCGAGGATCACGCTGCGCGAGTGGCACCTGACCGCCACGACCGCGCAGAAGGAAAGGGAGATGGAGTTCATCACCGTCTACCGCCCCTACAAGCTCAAGGACGGTTTCATGGGCGCATCCGGATTCGAGATGATCCCGGGCGGCTACCTTTTCACCGCCGGCTCTCCCGGCGGCCAGCTCACTGCCCTGCTGCCCACCGATGACGCCGCAACGCTGGAATACAAAGACCTCCAGACCACCGGCGCGATCAAGCTCAAGCTCGACCGCCCCGGCCAGGAGCCCCAAATCCTCGAAGTCCGCGAGAATGATCTGCCCTGACGGCCGGCGTCAGACACTGGAAGATGAGAATCGCGAATACCAGCGGATACCCTATGTAGAAGAGCAACAGAGTCGCACCGTACTTCTAAAAATGCGCGAGCCGAGACCCGCCTGCCGTCCCGAAGTCGACCACTCCCCAAAGAAGAACGCCCAGGAGCAAGTACTGCCACGATGCGGATAGTCGAGATTGCCTGCTCGTTGTAGCTTTTCGCATCTGGACGCCGATCGATCTTCCCGTGTACGCGGCATGCGAAACAGCCGAGCAGTCTACGTCGAATGCGGTCGGGCAGATGACGGCGGGCGCGAGAGTTCGAAGCGAATGGTTTGCGATTCGCCGACGCGGCCGGCGAGGTGGAAGCCGGACTTCTCAAGGACGCGGCAGGATGCGGCGTTCTGCGGGGTGGTGTGGGCGAGGATTCGGCGGACGCGGGGGTCGTCGAACGCCCAGGTCAGCAACATGCCGACGAGTTCGGTTGCGTAGCCCTGGCCTCGCCAGGCGGGCATGATGGAAAAACCGATCTCAGCGTCCCCTTCCTCACTCGGCGGGCCGAGAAACCCCGCGGCGCCCACCAGGACCCGCTGCGGACCGCCCCGGCGGATAGCGTACCACGTATACCAGCCCACGGTCTCCGGCCCGCCTTCGCGCAGGCGGTCGCGAAAGAACTCCTGGGCGCCCCGGTCGTACTCGCCCGGCGGCCAGCCCGCTTCGATGTCCGCCTGCAACAGCGCGGCCAGACGTTCCGGGCTTTCGAGTTCGGCGTGAATATGATCGAGCGTCGCGGCCACGACCGCCAGACGAGCGGCCGATAGCCTTCGAGGCCTTGGCAATTCCATTGGCTCGACAGTCCTTCCCAAAGGCGACGGGTTCCTTGCATTGCGTCCGAAGATCATAATGCGCCGCGTGAAGGACACAACTCATTTCTCATCGCTCTTTCGGCCCCAGCGTCTCGTGCTCCGTGCCGGACCGGCCCATGGAGACCGGATTCGGGTTGATCCGCCACACAGTTTCGGCTATGCTCTGGCCATGGCAGGCCGCCGGATCACAACAACAACGAACGGGGCAGCAAGCAGCGGAAGCGGCCTTATGATGTCGTCGCGTGACATATCGAAACGCTCATTACAGGGGAGATAGCACATGGCCAGGGATATGGAGACGCTCTACCAGCAGCGACTGAACCGGTATGTGACGGCGATGCGGAACGAGAAGCCCGACATGATCCCGATCCGGCCGTTCGTGGCCGAGTTCACCGCCAAGTACGCCGGCATGACCTGCCAGGACGTCGCCCACGACTACACCAAGGCTTTTGAGGCCGCGGTCCAGTGCGCCAGGGACTTCGACTGGGACGCGGTCGTCGCGAACATGGTCTACGTCTGGACGGGCCTGGCCCAGGCGGCAGGTCTGCGCTACTACGGCATTCCAGGGATCGGCATCCCAGCCAATACGGGCTTCAACTACATCGAGCCGCCCGAAGAACAGGCGTTCATGCGCGAGGACGAATACGATGAGCTGATCGACGATCCGACGGCGTTTCTCTACAACACCTGGCTGCCGCGCGTCTCGACGGAGGTCAGCAAGATCGGCGAGGCCTCGACGTACCGCAACAACATTGCACTGACCAAGAGCGCGATGGCGATGATGCAGTACTTCTACGCGTTTGGGCCGCAGGTGGCGCGGCTTCGCAGCGAGTGCGGGACGGCGGGGGCCATCTCCGGCATCTTCAAATCGCCTTTCGACATCATCGCCGACAAGATGCGTGGCTACGTCGGCCTGACGATGGACATGCACAAGCAGCCCAAGAAGGTGCTGAAAGCCGCCGAGGCGATCATCCCGCACATGGTCCACGTCGGCCTGAGCACCGCCGATCCGAACAAGCAACTGCCCATCGGCTACTGGATGCACCGGGGCTGTGTCCCGTTCGTTACGCCGCAGCAGTTCGACTCGCACTACTGGCCCACGCTGAAGCCCTGCATCGAGGAGTTCTGGAAGCACGGACACCAGACGCTCTTCTACGCCGAGGGCAAGTGGCGGCATCACCTCGACACCTTCCGCAACCTGCCCGAGCGCAGCATCGTCTTCCACTGCGACCAGGACGACATCTTCGAGGTCCACCGCAAGCTGCACGACCGGTTCGCCATCAGCGGCGGCGTCCCGAACATGCTGCTGAGCTGGGGCACGCCGGACGAGGTCAAGCAGTTCGTCCTGCGTGTGATCAAGGAGGTCGCCAGGGACGGCGGCTACATCCTGGACGCCGGCGCGATCATGCAGAACGACACGAGCATCGAGAACATGAAGATGATGACCCGGGTCTGCCGCGAGCATGGCGTCTACTCGGCCGGCACGTACAAGACCCCGGTCGCGACGCCTCCGTGTGATCTGCCTTCGTCGGTCGAGTCCCGCAAGAAGGTGACGGGCCTGGCCGGGCGGCCGGCGCCGCGCGTCAAGCCCGGCGTGTGCTTCCCCTGGGAGCAGCGCGTCAAGGACCTGCCCGAGATCACCGGCGACAAGGCCTTCGTGCAGAAGGTCTGGGAAGACGTCGACGCGCTGGGCAATATGTACATCTGGCAACTGCTGCTGTCATTCTGAGGAGGAGAAGTCATCCATGAACCGTCGCCGCTTTTTGAAACAGACCGGCTGCGTCGCTGTCGGCGGACTCAGTCTTCCATATCTCGTCTCTTCTTCGGCGTTGGGCAAGGCGGGGGCTGTCGCCGCCAGCGAACGCATCACGGTGGGTTTCATCGGGACCGGCGGGCACGGCATCGACATGAACCTCAAGAGCTTCCTGGCCCAACCCGATGCGCAGGCGGTGGCCGTGTGCGACGTCGATCCGGTCAACCTCCACAAGGCGCGCGACCTGGTCAACGCCAGGTACGACAACACCGACTGCATGACGACGCAGGACTTCCGCGAGATCCTGGCTCGTGCAGACATCGACGCGGTGATGATCTCGACGCCGGACCACTGGCACGTGCCGATCTCCATCGCCGCCGCCAGGGCAGGAAAAGACGTCGAGTGTGAGAAGCCGACCCTGACCGTCGAGGAGGGCCGCAGGCTGGTCCAGACGATGCAGCGCTACGGCCGCGTCTTCCAGTGGTCGACCGAGGACCGCTCCGTCGACGTGTACCATCGCATGTGCGAACTGGTTCGCAACGGACGGATCGGCAAGGTGCACACGATCCGCGTCGAGCTGCCGGTCGGGCCCGACACACCGGGAAATCCCGAGCCGATGCCCGTGCCCGAAGGCTTCGACTACGACATGTGGCTCGGGCCGGCCCCTTGGGCCCCTTACACCAGGGACCGCTGCCACTGGAACTTCCGCTGGATCTTCGACTACTCCGGCGGCATGCTCACTGACTGGGGCGCCCACCTGCTCGACGGTGCTCAGTGGGGCAACGACACCGAGCACACCGGGCCGGTAGAGGTCGAAGGCCGGGGCGTCTTCTGCCAGGGCGGGCTTTACGACACCGCCCGTGAGTATCACCTCCAGTACGCCTATGCCGACGGCGTCAAGCTCTTCGTCGACTCGGGAGAGCCCAGCCTGCGATTCGAGGGCACGGAAGGCTGGGTCGGCAATCGCGGCTGGCGCGGCAAGCTCGAAGCAAGCCGGCCGGCGATCCTCGACTCGGCGATCGGCCCCAACGACGTCCATCTGTACACCTGTCCCGGCGGCGAGCAGCGCAACTTCCTGGACTGCGTCAAGTCGCGCCAGGCGTGCTACTTCCCGCCCGAGATCGGCCAACGATGCTTCACCATCGCCCACATCGGGAACATCGCGATGCGCCTGGGCCGCAAGCTCCGCTGGAACCCGCAAGAGGAACGCTTCGTCAACGATGACGAGGCCAACCGCATGCTCCGCCGCACCGCCCGCAGCCCGTGGGATCTTCTCTGAGCGGGCGCCGGGACGAGGAACTCGCCATGAAAAGCCACACGCTGATCGTTATCCTGCTTCCAGCCATGATCGCAGGCAATGTGCCGGCGGTCACTTGTAGCGACTGTCACGCGCTCGAGCTGACCGGGCCGGACCTGTCCGCCTGGGCCGGCGACACCGGACAATGGGAGACTGTTCGGGACGCGAGCCTGAGCCCCGACGATCCGAAGCGTCTGACCGGTGAGCCGGGCGTCGGCGCAATCCTCAACGGCCCGGACGGACGGACGAAGCACCTGCTCAGCAAGCAGCAGTTCGGCGACGTCAGCGCGCATATCGAGTTCATGGTCGCCAAGGACTCCAATTCCGGCGTCTATTTCATGGGCCGCTACGAGGTGCAGGTCTTCGACAGTTGGCAGAAACAGTCCGAATACCCAGGCATGGAATGCGGCGGAATCTACCAGCGATGGGACCAGGGCCGCACGCCGCCGGGATTCGAGGGACATTCGCCACGCATCAACGCCTCGCGGGCGCCGGGGCAATGGCAGAGCTTCGAAGTGGTCTTCCGCGCGCCGCGATTTGACGCCGGCGGCCGCAAGGTCGCCAATGCCCGCTTCGAGAAGATCGTTCACAACGGCGTCGTCGTCCACGAGGACGTCGAGGTGACGGGGCCCACGCGAGCGGCGGCCTTCGACGACGAGAAGCCGCTCGGTCCGCTGATGCTCCAGGGCGACCACGGTCCGGTCGCGTACCGCAACATCCGGCTGGCGCCGGCCGGCGCCAATCCGTTCTTCGTGCTGGACAACGGCGTCATCGATGACAAACATCAAACGCCGCAGGCGCAGGCCGAAATGCTCGCAGAACTCGGCTACGCCGGCATCAGCGTAGGTCTCGACCAATGTCCATCTCTGACCGAGTTGCTGAGTGAACTGGACAAACGCAATCTGCGGCTGTTCACCGTCTATGCGGGAATCAACATCGACTCCGGGCAGGAGCCCTACAGCCCCGCATTGACAAAGGCCATCGAGACGCTCGATGGACGCAACACGATCCTCTGGCTGTTCATGCAGAGCCGCCAGCACGCGCCCTCGTCGCCGGCCGGCGACGAGCGAGCCGTGGCAATCCTCCGCGAACTGGCGCTCCTGGCCGCGAAGCACAAGCTGCGCATCGCGCTCTATCCGCACCACGCGTTCTGGCTCGAACGCGTCGAGGACACGGTCCGCCTGGCGGGCAAAGTCGACCGGCCCAACGTCGGCGTCACGTTCAACCTGTGCCACTGGCTCCGCGTCAGTCCCAACCAGAGCGCCGAGAGCCTCATCCAGGCCGCCATGCCCAGGCTGTTCGCCGTCTCCATCAACGGCGCCGATTCCGGCGGCCAAGACTGGAAGACCCTGATCCAGACGCTCGACCGGGGCACGTTTGACATGGCCGCCTTCTTGAAAACGCTGGCACAGGCAGGCTATACTGGTCCCATCGGGCTGCAAGCCTACGGCATCGGTGGTGATGCCTGCGACAACCTGAAACGGTCGATGCAGGCCTGGCAGAAACACGCGCGGGCTCTGTATGGAGATGTCTCACCGTTCGGGCCGCCGAAGAAGCAATAGGTCCTATTGGACCGACAGGACCAATAGGACGAATGAGAACCTATAGAGCCGATCATGCAAACGCTTAGACTGCTGTGCGACTATTTCCCGACCGCGATCTTCACGGGCCGTTGCCTGGTGTTCATCAGCGAGGACTGGCGGGTCGAACTGACCGAGCACAAGGACAGCGACTTCAGCCGGGGCTCGGCGCAGCCTTCGGTGATCCGCGTGCGCATCTTCAAGAAGGCCCTCAACGGCGAGTTCGTCCCGCACTTCTACGAGGACTTCCAACTGCCTGTGCTGGGCGAGCTGGCCGAGCAGATCGAGAAGTACGTGCAGTCGGCCATCGGCACGAACCTGAGGGAGAACGTCGAGTAGCCTGCCGGAGCCTCCGGCTTGGCCTATTGCCGCACCGTGGACAGCTATGCCTCAACCGGAAATCCAAGAAGACGAGCATGGCGTGGTGCTGGTCGCCAAGATCGTGCCGGGCAGCAGCAAGACCGCTCTGGCGGGCCTGCTCGACCGGATGGTGAAGGTCAAGGTGGCGGCGCCGCCGGAGAAGGGCAAGGCCAATGAGTGCCTGATCGCCTTCCTCGCCAAACAACTCGGCGTCCGGAAGAACGCCGTACGCATCATCGCCGGACAGACCAACCCCGTCAAGCATGTGCGGATCGACGGGATCTCCGCGCAGAGCTGCCGGGAAAAACTGCACCTGGGCTGATCGGCCGAAGCCGAGCGTCCGCCGCTCAGAAAACCGGATCGGGCAGCTTCGTCAAGAAGATGTTCCGAACTGCGCCTGTCGTGACCCAAGTCGCGATGCCCAGCGGCTGGCACAGGTCCATCTCGGCCCGGATGTCGATTTTGCGGTCGGTCGTGTCGATGTCCACGAGCTGTTCGCCGTCCAGCCAGGCGGTGATGCGGTTGGGTACAACGCGCAGACGCACGTGGTACCACGTCTGCTTCTTGAACGAGTAGAACGTCGTCGTCGGGTTCTCGGAGGCGTCGTAATAGTCGATGTTGGACAGGCCGCAGAGCGTGCCCCCCCACCCGCCGAGCACCAGGGTGCACGGCTTGTCCGCCACCGGGAACGTCAGGGCGCAGAAGAAGTCGTTTCCCTCGACGCGCATCGCCTCAAGCGTGATCTCGTAGTTCATGCGGATGATCGGGCCGGTCCAAGTGATCCCGGTGGCGTAGCTGCCCATTTCGAGGTAGATGGCCCCGTCCTTGACGTAGACGTCGCCCTGCCCGCCGAAATCCGTCACCTTCCATTGCCCGAGGCTCTGCCCGTCGAAGAGGCGGACCTGTTCGCCGGGCCCCAGATCTGCGATTCCTTTCGCAGGCTCGGCGGCTGGTTCCACGTCGGGGGCGGCAGGCGGTTCCACGGCTGGAGCCGCCGCTTGTTCTGGGGCCGCCGGCACCGGCGTTTCCGCCTGCCCGGCAACCGGTTCGGATGCGGGCTTCGAAACGCCACAGGTCCCCCGGCAGCCGGAAAGCAGCCACGCCACCATCAGCAGAATCAGAAGCCGGACGATCCCCGCCCGGCACCGATGGAACGGCTCGGTCCGAGAAGGTCTTGCGTGTGTGCGAGCCTGACGCCTGGCCATCATATTGTCCTCCTGACTGTGCAAATTCATCTTGGATCAGGGTAAACCAGCCGCTACAATTATACAAGCGGCAATCGCCCGGCGGAACGATTTCTCCAGGGGCCGCGAAGCCCTTAAGACCGGAGAACTCCCGACCGATAGAAGACGTATGTGCAGACACTTGGAGAAGGCTGGACACGTTGTGTTGACTCCCGCTTCTCGCAGACAATGGGGTGTCGCGGTTTATCCACACGCAACCGAGAAGGGCCCATGAAGAACATCCTACTGACGGCGGCAGTTTGGCTGATGGTCATCCAGGCCGGCGCGCTGGCGCAGGGCAGCCGGCTGGCCAACGCCGGCAAGGCCGGACTCTACGTACGCTCGCTCGACGAGGTCCTTCGTCTCCAGGACGACGAAATGGACCTGGGCACGGCCGCCCTGATCGCCTCAGAGTACTGGAGCGACATCGTCCACGGGCGTCGCTACCTCGAACGGCTCGACGCAATGGCTCTGGAGGTCCGCAACCGGCTCCGCCAGCAGCGGCTCCAGACCAACTATCGCGCGATCCCGGTCCTCAACGACTATCTGTTCAACGAACTGGGCTTCAAGGCCATTCCCCACGCCGACGATCCGAACGACCTGTTTCTGCACTCGGTCATGGACCGACGCCAGGGCTACTGCCTGAGTCTGTCGGTGCTGTATCTGTCTGTGGCCGAGCGGATCGGACTGAAGGTCTACGGGGTGGTCGTTCCCGGCCACTTCTTCGTGCGGTTCGACGACGGACGGACGCGATTCAATATCGAGACAACCAGCGGCGGCGCCTCATCCACGGACGAGCACTACACGCAGAAGTTCGGTGTCCCCGACAACGGACGCCGGACCATCTACATGAAGAACCTGACCAAGCAGCAGACGCTCGGCTGTTTTTTCAACAACCTGGGAACCGTCTACAACGATATCGGCGACTATGACACCGCGATGCTGGCGCTGGAGCGCGCCGTGGCGATCAACCCGACGCTCTCCGAGTCGCGGGCCAACCTGGGCAACGTCTACTTGCAGAAGGGCCGAACCGAAGACGCGCTGCGCCAATACCAGGCGGCGCTCGACCTGAATCCCAACGACGCCAAGGCATACCACAACCTCGGCAACGGATACATGGAATACGACCGGCTCAACTACGCGGTCTCCTCCTATCGGCAGGCGCTGGCGCTGGACCCCAACCTCGTCGATGCCTACCGGGGCCTGGCCCTGGTCTACGCCAGGCTCGAGAAGTATCCTGAGGCGGCCCGCGAGCTGAAGCAGGCCCTCCAGATCGCGCCCCAGGACGCGACCGCCCACGGCCAGCTCGGTGACCTGTACTGCCGCGCGGGCAACTACAACGAAGCCCTTGTCGCGTATCAAAGAGCCGTCAGCCTCGACCCGAAGAGCGCCGAGAGTCACTACGGACTGGCCCAGTGCTACCGGCAGCTCGGCCAGCGGCAGAACGAGATCCAGGCGTACAAAGCGGCGCTGGCGTTGAAACCGGACCTGCTGGCGGCGCTGGTGGACCTGGCCAACGCGTACGTCGATCTGAAGGATTTCGCGTCGGCGCTGCCCTACTGCCGGCAGGCGGCCGCTCTGGATCCAAACAATCCGACGTTCCAGGCGCAACTGGGCGATCTGTACGCTCGCCTGAACGACAGCGAGAAATCCATCGCGTCGTTTCAGAGGGCCCTGGCGATCAAGCCGGACTACGCCGAGGCGTACTGCGGACTGGCCCTGTGCTATCAACGAAACGGTCGGGCCGACGACGCGGTCCAGGCGTATGAGACGGCGCTGCAGATTCAGCCGGAGAACCTGATGGCCCTGGTGAACCTCGGCAACACGTATTTCGGTCAGGGCGACTACGATACGGCCGTGGACTACTACCGCCGCGCCATCGCGGTCCGTCCCAAGGATGCTTCGATCCACCACAATCTCGGAGCCGCCTATTCCAACAAGAATGACTATGCGCAGGCGGCCGACGCCTACCGGCAGGCGGTGACGATCGATCCGAACTTCGGTGACGCGCATTACGGCCTGGCGTGCAGTCTCTACATGCTCGAGCAATACGACCTGGCGTGGAGTCACGTCAACACCGCCAGGCGTCTCGGCACGAGTGTCCCGGATGAGCAGATTCGCGCCATGCAGAACAAGGTGAGGTGACTGCCAACGGCCCCGGGCCAGCCAGGCCGGCGCCGATTCGTACCATACCACAGTGACTGAGGAGTGCGCATCCGCACGGCTGAGGTGGACCGCAATAGGCACAAGCCGGTGATCGGAATCGTCGGCGGAATCGCGTCGGGAAAGAGTCTCGTCGCCGCCCAGTTCGGCAAGCTGGGCTGCGCGGTCGTCGACGCCGACGCCCTGGCCCGCGAGGCGCTGGACAGTCCCCCGATCCGGCAGGCGGTGGTCGCGCGGTTCGGTGCCGCCATTCTTGACGATGCCGGCCGGATCGACCGCCGAGCCCTGGCGAACATCGTCTTCGCCGACGGGGCCAGCCTCGAAGCGCTGAATGGACTGGTCCATCCATACGTCCTGAAGCGGACCGAGGAGCTGATCGCCCGGCACCGCCAGAACCCGGCCGTCAAGGCCGTAGTCCTGGACATGCCCCTGCTGATCGAGGTGGGCTGGGCGGACCGGTGCGACCGGATTGTGTTCGTCCAGTGCGATCCGGCCCGGCGAATCAAGCGGGCCCGACGCGAGCGCGCCATGGACGAACGGGACTTCAAAAATCGTGAAAATTTTCAGATTTCTCTGGACACCAAAGCAGCCCTTGCCGATAATACCATAGACAACAATTCTGACTTCTCGACGTTAGTCAGGCAAATCGACTTAATCTTCTCTGAAATAACTAAGAAGTAGCGTGGTTCGTTCAAGAAGTTCGCGTGGTCTTGTTGTCCTCTTGAGCGGCGGGCGCGAGATCGCCTGAGTCCTGGCTCAACTCCCACAGAACCACGAAGAGAAGGTGGTCTACATTGAGACGAGGGGTGTAGCCCTTATCTGTGGCGGACAGGTTCCCACCTGCGCAACCCGGCTCTGGGGTGCTTACAGAACTCGTGTACGTGCAAAAGGAGCACACATGGCCAAGGCCAAAATGACCAAGAGAAAGAAATCGAAGAAGAAATCGGCTCCCAACCAGGACGTGGCGGTGGACCAGGCCGAAGAGATGCCGCCAGGCACCCCGGACATGGCCGATGACGAGACGATGCTGGCGACCGAGCCAGCCGAGGGAGAGGAGTCGCTGGACGAGGAATCCACGCACGCCAAGTACGAGCGGATCAAGAAAGGCAATCTGTACTTGACGGACCTCCAGAAGCTCACCGTCGCCGAGCTGCACGAGATCGCCAAGAACGACGGCATCACCGAGTACAGCGCCCTGAAGAAACAGGATCTGATCTTCCGCATCCTCAAGGAGCGCATCCGTCAGAACGGCTTGATGTACGGCGAAGGCGTCCTGGAAGTCCTGCCAGACGGCTACGGCTTCTTGCGCAACCCCAGTTACAACTACCTGTCCAGCTCCGACGACATTTACGTGTCGCCGTCACAGATTCGGCGCTTTGGACTGCGGACCGGCAATATCGTTTCCGGACAAATACGACCTCCAAAAGACTCAGAGAAGTATTTCGCCTTGCTGCGCGTCGAGGCGATCAACTTCGAGAACCCGGACCTGCTCGCCGACAAGATCGTGTTCAGCGACCTGACGCCGCTGCATCCGGAGGAGCGTCTGATCCTCGAGACGAAGGCGGACGAACTGAACATGCGGATCATCGACCTGGTGACGCCCGTGGGCAAGGGCCAGCGCGGCCTGATTGTGGCGCCGCCGCGGACCGGCAAAACGATTCTGCTCCAGAAGATGGCCAATGCCATCACCACAAATCATCCGGAGGTCAAGCTCATCATTCTGCTGATCGACGAGCGGCCCGAGGAAGTCACGGAAATGGAGCGCAAGACCGGCGAGGCCGTCGAGGTCATCAGTTCGACGTTCGACGAGCCGGCCGCGCGGCACTGCCAGGTGGCCGAGATCGTGATCGAGAAGGCCAAGCGCATGGTCGAGTACGGTCAGGACGTGGTCATCCTGCTCGATTCGATCACGCGTCTGGCTCGTGCCTACAACAACGAGACGCCGCACTCCGGCCGCATCCTCACCGGTGGTGTGGACGCCGGCGCCATGCAGATGCCGAAGAAGTTCTTCGGCGCCGCTCGAAAGATCGAGGAAGGCGGCTCGCTGAGCATCTTCGCCACCGCCCTGATCGACACCGGCTCCAAGATGGACGAAGTGATCTTCGAGGAGTTCAAGGCCACCGGCAACATGGAGCTTCACCTGGACCGCAAGCTCGTGGACCGGCGCGTCTGGCCGGCCATCGAGATCAACCGCAGCGGGACGCGACGCGAAGAGCTGTTGCTCGATCCGAAGGAGCTCGAGCTGGTGTATCGCCTGCGCAGAGTCCTCAGTGACCTGAATCCGGTCGAGGCGGTCGAGCTGCTCAAGAATCGGCTCTCCAAAACCCGCAGCAATGCGGAATTCCTGATGACGATGAGCCTGGATTAGCGGCGACGCCGTCGCCAGGCCGGTTCGGCGGTGACTCGCCGACCGGGCGAATCGGGCCCTTTACAGAGGGGCCTGTGAAAGGTAGCATGAGATCCGGCAGGCGCGGGCCTGCCGGATTTTTTTGTGTAGCGCCTTTAAGTTGGGACCGTCATGGCAGAGCAGTTGGACAAAGTCTACGATCCGCAGCGCGTGGAAAAGCAGGTCAATGCGCTCTGGGGTTCGCGACCCTATTTTCACCCCGATGCGTCGGGCGGCGACGCGGGAACGTATACGATCGTGATCCCGCCGCCAAACGTCACCGCCGCGCTGCACCTCGGCCATGCCCTGAACAACACTCTCCAGGACGTGCTGATCCGGTTCCGGCGGATGCAGCAGCGCAGGACGCTCTGGATGCCCGGCACGGACCACGCGGGCATCGCCACGCAAACCGTGGTCGAGAAACGCATCCTCGCGGAAGAAGGAAAACGGCGCACCGACTTCGATCGCGATGAGTTTGTCGCCAGGGTCCAGGCGTGGAAGGATGAATACGAAGCGACGATCATCGGCCAGCTCAAGGCGATGGGATGCTCCTGCGACTGGGCACGCACGCGGTTCACGATGGACGAGGTGTGCGCCAAGGCGGTGCGGGCCAACTTCTTCAACCTCTTCCGAGACGGCCTGATCTATCGCGGCAAGCGTCTGGTCAACTGGGACCCGGCCACGCAGACGGTGCTGGCCGACGACGAGGTCGAGCACGAGACGGTCCGTGGCCATTTCTGGTATCTGCGCTATCCGCTCGTCGAGCCTGTGGAGATACCGTGTAGCGAGGGCGTCCCGCCCTTGCGTCCCGACCGTGGCGAGGGCATCTTGCCCTTGCGTCCCGACCGTGGCGAGGGCATCCTGCCCGCGCATCAAAGCGACGAATCGACGATCCAAAGACGCCAAGGCCACCATCTTCCCCACTGGACGAAATCCGGCGCCACGTACGCCGTCAACTTCCGCCTGGCTGACAGTCTTCCGGCGTCTGTTCTCGATGCCTGGCGACAGGAGCGGAAGGAGATCCTGGCGGCAGCCCGCCAGCAAGATCGCCCTCTGACGACTCACGAAGAGATGGAGCTTGATCGGCTGTACAGCACTCGCATTGCGGCCTTCCTGGATTCGGGGCACGGCGCCTGCCATCTGGCCAAACCCGAGATCGCTTCCATGGTCCAGGATGCGCTGCGGCATTTCGACGGCCAACGGTATGATCTAATCGCCTGGTGCATCATGCCCAATCACGTTCACGTGATGGTCCGGCCCTTGGAAGGCCACAACCTCGCCGGGATTCTCCACAGTTGGAAGTCCTTCACCGCCAAGCAGGCAAACCAGCAATTGGGTGAAACCGGTTCCTTCTGGCAGGAAGAGTCCTACGATCACCTGATCCGCGATGAGGACGACTTCCATTACCAGTTGACCTATCTCCTTCAGAATCCCGAGAAGGCGGGGCTCGCGGATTGGCCGTGGATGACATGCAAGACGCAGGATTCACAGCAGGAAGACCACGGGCAAGATGCCCGTGGGAAGCAAGGGCGGGACGCCCTCGCCACGATTGGGTACGTCACCGTGGCGACGACGCGGCCGGAGACGATGCTCGGCGATACCGCCGTCGCGATGAACCCTGCCGATCCACGGGCCAAGTATCTCGTCGGCAAACAGATCCGGCTGCCCATCGTTGGGCGGATCATTCCGATCATCGCCGACGAGCACGTGGTCCTGCCCAACCCCGAGAGCGAGGACGAGAAGGCCCGCTTCTCAACGGGCTTCCTGAAGGTGACCCCCGCTCACGACCCCGACGACTGGGCTATCGGCCAGCGGCACAACCTGCCGGTCATCAACATCATGGCGCCGGACGGCTCGATCAGCGACAAGCACGGCTGGGCCGACGCCACGGAGCCCGAGGCGCGAAACCTGCTCGGCATGGACCGCTTCGAGGCCCGCGAAGCCATCGTCGAGTGGTTCCGCCAGGAGAACCTGCTCGAAGAGATTCGCGAATACACCCATGAGGTCGGCCACAGCTACCGCAGTCACGTCCCCATCGAGCCGTATCTATCGGACCAGTGGTACATCGCGGTCAAGAAGCCAATCGACCACCTGGCGGCCAAGTTCGGCAGCGGCCTGATCGAAGGCACCGATGTCCCCGTGAACTCGCTGGCGGGCCTGGCGCTGAAGCCCCTGCTCGACGGCCGCCTGCGATTCATCCCCGAGCGATACGCCAGAACGTACCAGACGTGGCTGGAGAACCTGCGCGACTGGCCAATCAGCCGCCAGCTCTGGTGGGGCCACCGCATCCCCGTCTGGTCGAAGGCCGGCCGCGATGTGACTGTCCCCCAGAGCCTTTCGGACGCAGATGAGGCAATCCGTATCATCGCCGCCGAATCAGACGAAGGTCCTGTCCGTTTCGCCTGCGTCGCCCCCGGCCGCGAAGACACCGAGTCGAGGCTCGAAGCGGATGGGTGGCGGCGCGACGACGACGTTCTGGACACATGGTTCAGCTCGGCGTTGTGGCCGTTCAGCACCCTGGGCTGGCCCGACCAGACGGCGGAGATGAAGACCTTCTATCCGGGCGACGTCCTGTGCACCGCGCGCGAAATCATCACGCTCTGGGTCTCGCGCATGGTGATGATGGGCCAGTACTGCGCCGGGGACATCCCCTTCCGCGACGTCTACATCCACGCGATGATCCAGGACGGCGAAGGCCGCAAGATGTCCAAGAGCCTGGGCAACGGGATCGATCCGCTGATCGCCATCGACAGCCACGGCGCCGACGCGATGCGCTTCACCCTGGCCAGCATGACCACCGACACGCAGGACATCCGCATGCCGGTGGCGCCGATGACGCTGCCCGATGGGCGGCAGGTGAACACCTCGCCCAAGTTCGACATCGGCCGTAACTTCTGCAACAAGCTCTGGAATGCCTCGCGCTTCGCGATGATGAACCTCGAAGGGTTCGCGCCTGCGTCGTTCGGTGTCAGCGATCTCGACGTGATCAGCACGTGGATCCTGTCGCGACTGGCTACCACGGAGGCCGAGGTCACCGCCTCACTCGAAGCCTTCAAGTTCAGCGAGCCGCTGGCGCAGCTCTATCGCTTCTTCTGGAACGACTTCTGCGACTGGTACCTCGAATGGGTCAAATTCAGCATGCGCGATGAAGCCCGACGCCCGATGGCGCAGAACGTTCTGGCCTTCGTGCTCGACCGCACGCTGCGTCTGCTGCACCCGTTCGTGCCGTTCATCACCGAGGGCATCTACCAGAAGCTCAACGAGGTCGCGCCCGCGCGAAGTCTCGGGAGCATCGCGACCAACGACGGCGCCGACGCCCTGACGATCAGCCGCTGGCCGGCGGGAATCGGCCACCTGGCCCATCCCGACGTGGAAGAGCAGATTCGCGTTGTCCAGGAGGCGATTCGGGCCATCCGCGACATCCGGAACAAGTACAACAAGTCGAGTGAAGTCCTGACGGCCTCGGCCAACGCCCCGAAGGCCACCGCCGACGTGCTCAACGCCAACGCCGATTTGATCTGCCAACTGGCCAACCTGGACTCGTTCGGGGCGGCCGAGGGGGCGGCCAAACCGAACAACGCCGCCACCACCATAGTAGAAGGAACGCAGCTCTACGTGCACAACGTGATCGACCCGGTTGCCGAACGGGCCCGTCTCGACAAGCAGAAACAGGAAATTCAGCAGGCCAAGAAAGCCGTGGAAAGCAAGCTCGCCAACGAGAATTTCGTGACGCGGGCCAAGCCGGAAGTCGTCGCCCAGGCTCGCGAGAGGCTCGCGCAGTTTCAGGAGCAATTGCAGGCCGTCGAAGCGCACCTGGCCGAGCTGAGCGGTTGATTCGGCGAAGGGAGACCGAAGATGGACGTGGAAGTCGAGCTGTCACGAATCATCATCAATGAGACGTCCGACCAGCAGATCATCGTCCTGAAGGAGAGGCACGGGGATCGGGCGTTTCCGATCGTGATCGGCATCGTGGAGATTTTCGCCATCGATCGGCGGCTCAAGGGGATCGTGCCCCCGCGTCCGATGACGCACGATCTGCTCGCCAACGTCATTGACGGTCTCGGGGCCAAAGTTCAGCGGATCGTGATCGACGACCTGCGCGATCACACATTCTACGCGAAGATCTACCTCCAGATGGACGGACGCACGGTGAAGATTGACTCGCGTCCATCCGACGCGATCGCGCTGTGTGCGGCGATCAGCGCGCCGATTTTCGTGGCGGATCATGTTTTCGACAAGACGAGTCAGTGAACAGGACCGCCAGCATGAAGAGCCCGACGGCGATGCACAGCATGGCATCGGCCAGATTGAACGTGTGCCAGTGCCGTCCGGGCCAGTAGACCACATCGATGAAGTCGCGGACTCGACCGTCGTTGAAGGCACGGTCCCAGAGGTTGCCGCAGACGCCCGCCGCGAATAGCCCCATGGCCACCTGAACGAGCCGCTGTCGCGCGGCGCCGAACAGGAACAGTCCCAGGATGATCGCCAGGGCGACCGTCGATACGCCCACAAGAAACAGCCGATTGCCGGCGGCGATGCCGAAGGCCGCCCCATCGTTGAGCGCCAGCCGGAACGAGAGGATGCCGTCGAGGATCGCATGGCTCTGATCGGGCGTGTCGCGCAGGGCCGCGAACACAGCGTGCTTACTCCACAGGTCCAGCAGAACCCCCACGACGGCCGTCGGCCAGAAAATCAGGTGAGCAACGCGGTCCGGCAGGGCCTCTTTGCAGCCGCTCAGCAGGCCCCGGCGCGGCGCCGCCACCTTGCCCGGCTGTTCCTCGGTTGTCGTCATCGGTTCAGTCATCCAGTCCTCGCAATGGATTCGTCGTGGGTGAGTTCTCCCGGATCAGCTTCTCAAGCCAGTCCCGCCTGGGCTGGTCGGGGTTGATCGCCAGGGCATGCCGCCAGTGACGCAGCGCCGCCGACTGCCAGGCGTCGTCGCCGGTCTGCTGGGCCTTGACCATGCAGGCCACGCCCAGACCTCGATAGGCCTCCCAGTCGCCGCCGTCGAGAGCCACCGCCTTCTCATACATCGCCATCGCCTGATCCGCATCGCCGAGCTTTAGAAGGCAGTATCCAAGGTCGCGCAACGCCGCCGAATGGTCGGGGCGGACCTGAACCACCTCCAGCAACAGTCCCCTGGCCCGTTCGTACTGCCGGCTCCTCATCCAAGCCCGGGCCAGCGCCAACGTCAGATCCAGATTCGCAGGGTCGCCCTTGAGCAATTCCTGGTATACCAAGGCCGCCTGCCCGTAATCCTTCTGCTGTTCATAGGTATCGACCAGCAGACGCAAAACCTCCTGCGATTGGGGATCGATCCGTCGAGCAGACTCAGCGTGGGCCGCCGCCCGAGCCGGCTGGCCGGCGTGCAGATAGCACTGGGCGGCCCCAAGCTGGGCCGCAAGGTTCTCCGTGTCCAGGTCCCCCGCCCGTGCGAAGGACCGGGCCGCCTCGGCGAACCGGCCCAGATCCCGGCAGGTCTGGGCCATATCCATGTGGTTCTGAAACGACCACGGATCGAGCTCGGCGGCCTTGCGAAAGGCTTCGACCGCCGGCTCGGGCTGGCGCAGCGCCAGGTGGGCCTTGCCCAGTTCCGAATAGGCCAGCACGAAATCGGGGGTCTGCTCGACCACGGCCCGCAGCTTCCTGACGGCCGGTTCGTCCTGTCCTTGTTCGCGAAGCTTGACGGCATCGAGGTACATATCGACCGCCTGCTGCTGCTCGGAGCAGCCGAGAACAAGGCATATCCCCAAGGCCGCAACGCTCAGCCAGACCGAAATCCCCCTGTTGTATCCCTCGAACACGTGCCGGACGCCTTTCCCAATCCTGCGAGGCTCGCCACCGATCATCCTGACGGTCACATTTCCCGCCGAGGACAGGATTATAGCAGACCCGGCGGCTCTGTCAAAGCCCCCCGGCCCGGCGGAATCACCCCCGGCGGCATCCGCTTAATGTTTGACAGAGGGTCAGCGGGCCTATATATTACGTGGCTGCTCTGGTTTTGGGTATGCGCCGGGACGAGGCTGCGCCTCGTCTCTGTTGTTATGGATTGAAAGGTGTGTCGTACATGGCGAAAGAGAAAGCCGCGATTGCGAAAAGACCCTGTGTGCTGATCATACGCGACGGATGGGGCTATAACCCCGACCCCGCCGAAGACGATTACAACGCCATCAAGCAGGCGCACACGCCGACGGACGACATGCTGATGGCCGAGTACCCCCACTGCCTGATCCGCACGTACGGCGAGTACGTCGGGCTGCCCGACGGGACGATGGGCAATAGCGAGGTGGGCCATCAGAACATCGGGGCCGGACGGACCGTGCCGCAGGAGTCCGTCCGCCTGACGCACGCGATTCGCGACGGCTCTTTCTTCGAGAACGAGCAGTTCCTCAAGCTCGTCCAGTTCGTCAAGGAGCACAACGGCAAGGTGCATCTGATGGGCCTGTGCAGCGACATTGGGGTCCATTCGCTGCTCGGCCATCTCTATGGCCTGCTCGAACTGGCCAGGCGAAACGGCCTGACCGAGGTGTTCATCCACGCCTTCACGGATGGACGCGATTCGCCGCCCGACAGTGGCTTGGGTTACATCCGGGACATCGAGGCCAAAGCCGCCGAAATCGGCGTCGGCAAGATCGCCACGGTCATGGGACGATTCTACGCGATGGATCGCGACAGCCGTTGGGACCGCGTCCAGAAGGCCTACGAATGCCTGCGGGTCGGTAAAGGGCTCAAAACCACGAGCGCGACCGAGGCGATCCAGAACAGCTACAACAGGGACGTGACCGACGAGTTCATCGAGCCGACGTGCATCGTCACCAAGGACGGCGCGCCCCTGGCGACCATAGACGATGGAGACGGCATCGTGTTCTTCAATTTCCGAGGCGACCGCCCGCGCGAGCTGACGCGCGCGTTCGTGGACCCGGACTTCAAGGAGTTCGTGCGTCCGACGATGCCGGAGGTCTACTTCGTATGCATGACCGAGTACGACGCCAGTATCCCGGCGCCGGTGGCGTTCCCCAAGCCGGCCAAGATGAAGAACATCCTGGCCGCCTACTGGAGCGAACTGGGTCTGAAGCAGTTCCGCTGCGCCGAGACAGAGAAGTACGCCCACGTGACCTTCTTTTTCAACGACTACACGGAAAAGCCGTTCAAGGGCGAGGACCGCCAGATCGTCCCATCGCCCAAGGTGCGGACGTACGATCTCAAGCCGGAGATGAGCGCCCGCGAGGTCGCCGGCGTCGTGCTGGAAAGACTCGACTCGGACAAGTACGACGTGATGGTCATCAATTTCGCCAATCCGGACATGGTTGGGCACACGGGCGACCTCGCCGCCGCGATTCAGGCGGCTGAGACGGTCGACGAGTGCGTCGGGAAAATCCTCGACAAGATCAAGAGCATGGGGGGCGCTGTAATCGTCACCGCCGACCACGGCAACTTTGAGAAGATGATCGACGGAAACCCGGACAGTCCGCACACCGCTCACACCGTCGGCGACGTGCCGCTGATCGTCTTCGACGACGAGTACAAAGGCAGGACGCTGCGCGAAGGCGGGACGCTGGCGGACATCGGGCCGACGATGCTCCAGATCATGGGTCTGCCTCAGCCGGCAGAGATGACCGGCCGCAGTCTGCTCCAGGGGGCGTGACGGCCGCCCAGGCTCCGAGTACGCATCCACTGGACGCCAAGGGAACCGGGTGGGAACCATGGGTCGAATCGTTCGCCTTGACCAGAACATGATCAACATGATCGCGGCGGGAGAGGTCATCGAACGTCCGGCCAGCGTGGTCAAGGAGCTCCTGGAGAACAGCATCGACGCCGGCGCCACGCAGATCACCGTCGCGGTCGAAGACGGCGGCCGCAGGCTTATTTCTATCACCGACAACGGCGAGGGAATGGCCGCCGACGATCTGGCGGCCGCCTTCGAATCCCACGCGACGAGCAAAATCAAGGACACCACCGACCTGAACGGCATCGCCACGCTCGGCTTTCGCGGCGAGGCCCTGGCCAGCATCGCCTCGATCGCGCACGTTCGGGCGGTCAGCCGGACGCCCCAGTCCGATCAGGCCAATTGCATCGAAATCGACTGCGGCGTGAGCAAGCCCGTCGGCCCGTGCAGCGGCGACGTCGGCACTACGATCCAGATCCGTGACATCTTCTACAAGACACCCGCCCGCCGTAAGTTCCTGCGAACCGCCAACACGGAGATGGGACACGTCAGCGAGCAGTTTACGCGAATCGCCCTGCCCCACGGCCGACTCGACCTGACGCTCGTCCACAACGGCAAGGAACTGTATCATCTCGCGGGGAATCTCAGTCTGCGGCAGCGCATCGCGCAGCTCTTTGTGATGCTTGCGGCCGAGGATCTGATCGAGACCCAGACGGAGGAGAAAGGCATCCGCATCCGCGTGTTGCTCGGCCATCCGAGCGCGTCCCGGACGAACAACCAGTTCCAGTACGCATTTCTCAACGGCCGTTTCATACGGGACAAGTTCATCTCGCACGCCATCAAGGAGGCCTACCGGGGCCTGCTCGAACCGAACCGCTTCCCCGTCGCCTTCCTGTTCATCGAGATGCCCCACGACGAGTACGACGTCAACGTGCACCCGACCAAGACGGAGGTCCGGTTCTACAACTCCAATCTGGTCCACTCGCAGATTCTCAGCACGATGCGCGAGAAGCTGCTCGGCACGGACCTGCACATGCCCGCCAAGCTGCCATCGGGCCCACCTTCGGCATCGGAGGACAGCCGCCAGGTGCAGCGGGCCAGGCGGCAGGAGATCGCCGACGCCATGGCGGACTTTTTCAAGCAGCATCGGCCCGTCAACCGGCAGCAGCAGTTCGATTTGCAGCCGGACGAGCGACCCTCACGCGCCGGGACCCCGAGCGAGCTCAAACCAGCGATCCCCTGCGAGACCGCGCCGCCGGAGCTGAGCTTCGAGGGACCGAAGTACCTCCAGATCCATGACAGCTACATCGTCGAACAGACCGAAGAAGGCTTCGTTATCATCGATCAGCATGCGTTGCACGAGGCGATGCTGTACGAGACGCTCCGGCAGCGGGCGGGCAGCGGCCCTCTCGAATCGCAGCGGCTCCTGCTGCCCGAAACCCTCGACGTGACCGATGCGCAGGCCGACACCATCGAGAACAACGCCGACGTGATCGCCCGGCTTGGAATCGAATTGACGCCCTTCGGGCCGCGCACGTACGCGATCCAGGCCTTTCCGACGCTGCTGGCCAAGGTCTCGCCCGTCGGTTTCGTGCAGGACCTCGTCGACCTGCTCCTATCGCGAAAGGCGGCGCCGAATCCCGAAGACCTGCTCGACGAAGTGCTGAACATGACGGCCTGCAAGGCCGCCATCAAGGCAGGCCAGAAGCTGACCGACAGCGAGATCGGACAACTGCTGGCCGACCGGCGGCGGTACGAGTCCATCAGTCGGTGCCCGCACGGACGCCCGACGACGATCACCTTCTCAATCGGCGAACTGGAGAAGCAATTCAAGAGGACCTGATGCGCAGGTGGAGCTTGCTATTGGCGTCGCTGGTAGTGTGGATCATCGTCGGCTACGCATTCCTTCGGCCGGGACATGTCGGTGCAGTCGTCCGCAAGCCGGGAGCGCCGCACGCAACGCGGATCGTCTCGATGGCGCCGAATCTGACCGAGATACTATACGCACTCGGACTGGGCGAAAACGTGGTAGCCACCACAAGCGACAGCGATTACCCGCCACAGGCGGCCAGCAAGCCGAGCGTGGGGAGCTTCTGGCTTCCGGACATCGAGGCGGTCATCGGCGGCCGGCCAGACCTGATTGTGACTCTCGACATTCCCCAGCAGAGAAGCCTGACCAGCCGATTGAAGCGGATGGGCTACCCGTGTCTTGCCGTGAGCATCTGGACGGTCGACGAACTCTTCCGTGCCGTCGAGACAATCGGACAGGCGACCGAGCGACAGGCCCAGGCCCAGACGCTGGTCTGCGGCATTCGGACAGACATCGAGCGTCTGGCCCGTGCCCTGACCGAGCGAGACCGGCCGCGCGTCCTGTGGGTGGTGCAACGGGAGCCGCTTCGCGTGGCCGGCAGGAACACGTTCATCAACGAGCTGATCGAACTGGCCGGCGGGCAGAACGCAATCGGTCCGACGCTGCACAAGTATCCCCCTGTCGGCGCCGAGCAGGTGATCGCAGCGAACGTGGAGGTCATCGTCGAGCCGGCCATGTCCGGCGGGAACCTTGCCGAGCAGCATCGTCAGGCGCTGGCCTACTGGGGCCGACTGCCCCACGTTCCTGCCGTCGCCCACGGACGGATCTATGTCATCGACCCCGACACCGTCTCGCGTCTGAGTCCGAGACTCTACCAGGGAATCGAGTCAATCGCGGCTTGCCTTTGGCCCGACGATGCGGGAGGATGAGCGCGTGCATTCGCTCCTGTCACCCAGAACGTTGCTGACCCGGACCGTGGCCGCGGTCGCACTGCTCGTGGCGATCATGATCTTGTGCTCCCTTGTGGGCACGCAGAACGTCAGCCTCCGGGCAGCGCTGGCAGGTCCGGGCTCGCCGACGGCGCCCAATCCCGACTATGAGATCCTGCTGCACGTGCGCATTCCTCGCATCATCCTGGCAGCGATCGTCGGGGCCGCCCTGGCCGGCGCCGGCGCGGTGTTTCAGGCGGTACTGCGGAATCCCCTGGCCGACCCGTATATCCTGGGCGTCTCCAGCGGCGCCGGTCTGGGCGCCATGCTGGCGGTCGTCAGCGGAGTCCACTGGACCCTGTGGGGTCGGTCCCCCATCGCCGTCTTCGCCTTCATCGGGGCGCTGGGCACCGTCTGGCTGGTGTGGACGATCGGGCGCATCACGGGCAGGTTCCACGTCACCGGCCTGCTCCTGGCCGGGGTCGTGGTCAATGCCTTCTTCTCGGCCATCATTATGTTCCTCACGTCGATTGCCCGGAGCCAGGATGTCTACGCGACCGTCTTCTGGCTGATGGGAAATATGGCAGAGGAAGACCCGTTTGTGCTCTGGGCCAGCGCCGGATGCGTGGCCGCCGGGCTGGTGGGGCTCTTCTTCATCAGTGCGCCGCTAAACGTCATCAGTTTTGGACAGACGGATGCGCAGAGCATGGGCATTCACGTCGAGCGGGTCCAGTTCATCGCCCTGGCGGTCTCGTCGCTCATCACGGCGGTGGCGGTCAGCCTCAGCGGGCTGATCGGTTTTGTCGGATTGATCGTTCCGCACGCGGTCCGGCTGGTCCTCGGCCCCGACCACCGCCAGTTGCTGCCGCTGAGCAGCGTCATGGGGGCGGTGTTCCTGGTCGTGGCCGACACCATCGCCCGTCGGGTGGTCGCGCCGGCCCAGTTGCCGGTCGGCGTCATCACGGCCATGATCGGAGGTCCATTCTTCCTGATCCTGCTGATGCGCTACAATCGGAGGGTATACTGGCTGTCATGACGGCGTGCGTTCAATTGCATGAAGTGGCGTTCGCATATCGGCCGGACCTGCCGGTGCTGAAGGGCATCAGTCTGGCGGTGGAGACCGGGGTGTTTCTGGCGGTGATTGGACCGAACGGAGCCGGCAAGAGCACCTTGATCCGTCTGCTGGCGGGACTGCTGCGGCCGCAGTCCGGCACGATCTGCATCGAAGGCGCAGACATCCGCTCGTACGGCCAGCGTCAACTGGCCACGAAGGTGGCGCTGGTGCAGCAGGAGTTTATCCCTGCGTTTGGGTTCTCCGTCAGCGAAACCGTCCTGATGGCCAGAACCCCCCACTTCAGCCAGTCAGGGTTCGAACGTCAGGAGGACCGCCGCATAGTGGCCGATGCGCTCGCCATGACCGACACGGCGGCATTCGCTTCGCGTCCACTGGCCGACCTGAGCGGCGGCGAGCGCCAACGGGTCTTCATCGCCCGCGCCCTGGCGCAAGATACGCCGATCCTCCTGCTCGATGAACCCACCAGCTTCCTGGATTTGAAGCACCAGGTGGCGATGTACGACCTGCTGAAATCGGTCCAACGGGAAAGGGGCAGGACGATCATCGCGATCACGCACGACATCAACCTGGCGGCCCAGTACTGCGACCAGGCGCTCCTGCTGCAACCGTGCTCGGCCGCGCCCGGCACGGGCGGAACTGACCCATCTTGCGAGCCGGTGGGCCAGTACCGCACAGGCACGACGAGCGAGGTCATGAGCCGTGAAGCGATCGAGAACGTCTTCGGGGTCCGCGTTTTCTTGACACGTGTCGGTATCGAGAACGTTTTGCTGCCTCTTGGGAAAATGGCCAAGGATGCAGACCGCGCCGTTTCCCGGTAGCTTCAGAGTCTTACCCATCATCAAATCAAGTGTAAGCCTTTGACACACAAAGGGTTATGCACACACCATCCCGCCGGATCAGTCGGACGGGGCAGCCGATTCAGCTACCGGCCAAAAATGAGGCTTTGCCCAGCGAAGCCTCTGTGGTATAATTGACTTTTCTATAGGTACTGTGCCTTTACCCCAGATGAAAGGTAGACGCAGAAGTGGCCCAAGAACGCAAGAAAACGCCGAAAAAGAGAGTCGTGCGCAGCCGTAAGAAGGCCGGGCCTCTCAGCGCCACCGATCTCGAGTACTTCAAGGAACAGCTCCTCCGCAAGAGGAGAGAGATCTTTCGGAACGTTTTCGAGATCGAGGGAGAGACCCTGAAGAAATCGCGACTCGACGCCAGCGGCGACCTGTCGAGCATGCCTATCCACATGGCCGATCTGGGCACCGACAACTACGAGCAGGAGTTTGCGCTCGGCCTGATGGACAGCGAGCGGAGAATCCTGCATGAGATCGATGCCGCCCTGGAACGGATCGCCCAGGGGACCTACGGCATCTGCGAGGGAACAGGCGAGCCTATTCCGCGGGCGCGTCTGGAGGCTCAACCCTGGGCCCGGTACTGCGTCGAGTATGCCAGGATGGTCGAAGAGGGTCGCATCGAAGGAGAGCTGTGAGTCCGCCGTGTTGCACGGATGGACCGGCCTCGGGTGACCCGAAAGCGCGGGCGGACGCGTCGGAAGACTTGGCGTTGCTCACCGACTGACTCCCCTCGACCGAGCGCACTTGGAAGTGCTTGCCCATGGGACAGCAACAACACACCGATGTGGGACATCCCCTGACGGAAGCTCGCATTACATGCCCGACATGCAAACGCCTGTTGCGCGTCCCGACTGCGGGAGCCGCCAGCCGACCCAGGTTCTTTCCGTTTTGCTCGGAGCGGTGCAAGCTGGTTGACCTGAACGCCTGGCTGGACGCCGACTATCGCATCCCCGCCCGACCCGACGAGGAATCGGAAGATGCGATGTCAAGCGGCGAGGCATCGTCCTGACGGCACCGTCCCCAGGCGAAATCGTATGGACACTGCCGGTGTGAGCCGGTAAGATGATGCCGAAGCACCATATTCCGTCGTACAAAGGCGCTGTGAGACCGAGCTTTTGAAAGGAAGCAAGATGCGCGAGGACAAAGAGCCGGTGCTGCCTCTGGGGAGCTTTCTGTTTCCGCGAATTTTCCAGGCGTTTCGCATGGCCATTCAGCCGACGAAGCTGGCTCTGGCCTTTCTGGCCCTGGCGACCGTCTGCCTGACCGGCCGGGTGATGGACATCAGCAAACCGGTCGTCGTGGCTCCCAACGGCATGACAGAACTCGACGAGTACGTCTCCGGATCGCCCCAGGTGGACGAGCACATCCGCCTGTTCGGCGAAACGGGCGAACGGACCGGCGTGTTCATCACCCTGTGGCATTTCGGCGCCAAGCGGTTCCACTCGGCGGTGCTCGGCATCCCCCGTCGCGACAGCCTGGGCATCTTTGGAGACATCGTGGCGTGCTTCGCCGCCCTGTTGTGGGCGTTCACCTATCATCCCGTCTACAGCGTCATCCTGTTCGCGGTGACACTGGCCGTGATGGCGTTGGCCGGCGGGTCGATCTGTCGAATCGCCGCCCTCCAGTTCGCGCAGGGTGAGAAACCTGGGCTGGTGGAGGCGGTGCGATTCGGACGTCGGAAATTCTACAGCTTCCTCGCGGCGCCCGTCGCACCCGTCGCTCTGATGGCCCTGATCGGGCTCTTCATCGTTCTGCTGGGGGTGATCGGCAACATCGAATACGTCGGGCCGCTCTGCATCGGCTTGTTTCTTCCTTTGGCGCTTCTACCAGCGGCTTTCATCGCCATCATCGCCATCGGCGCCCTGGCGGGATTCAACCTGCTGTTTCCGACGATTGCCTACGAGGACTCCGACTGCTTCGATGCGATGAGCCGCTCGTTCAGCTACGTGTACGCCAGGCCCTGGCGAATGGGCTTCTACACGGTGACTGCCGCCGTCTACGGGGCGATCTGCTATGAGTTTGTCCGCTTCTTCTCCTTCCTGCTGCTGTGGATCACGCATTTCTTCCTGCGGATCGGCGTCTGGAACGGCAACAAGAACCTGACGGCCATCTGGGCGCAGCCCGATTTCACCGATCTGCTGGGCCGGACGGCCGCTCAGCCCCAGGGCTGGTGGGAATCGGCGGCGGCCTTTCTCATCTACATGTGGGTCCTGATCGTGGTCGGTCTGATGGTGTCGTACGTCATCAGCTTCTACTTCTCTGCCAATACCATCATCTACGCCCTGATGCGAAACCGGGTGGACAAGACGGCGTTGGAAGAGATCTACCCCAGCTCGGACGACATGGCGGCCGAACCACTCTCGTTCGCCAAGAGCCGCCCGTCGCCGGCCCAGGAAGAAGAGGACTCCCGCCAGACGCCGGAAACGTCCGAATAACGGCAGGCGGTGTTTCTCCCGCGTCCCTCGTGGCAACCGTCGGGCCTGGCGAGGACTGAACCGCCCCCTCCATTGTGCCGATGACAAAGTCACGGTCGCTCGCGGACCGCAATGGTCGGCCCAACGGGTCTCGCGGAGCCACAGAGAACGTCGGAACGGTGCTGGGGAAATATGCCTGAGCCAGGAACAGACAGACCCATAGAAGGCCGGAACGAGGCAAGGTCCGGCTCTCCGGCCCAGGCTCCGAGCCTGCTCCTGACGATCCGCAAACCGCTGATCATCCTGGCCCATATCGCCGCCTTCGCGATCTCGCTGATCTTCGCCTTCCTGGTCGCCAACAACATGCAGTTCAGCCGCCAGTGGTTTGTTGAGCAGTATCCCTTCTTTCTGCTGTTGTCCCTGGCGGTCAAACTGCCTGTCTTCGGCCTCTTCCAGCAGTATCGTGGCTGGTGGCGCTACGTCAGCATCGCAGACCTCCTCGGCATTCTCCGGGCCGCCCTGGTCAGCACACTGGTCATCGTCACCATCTGGTTTGCCGTACTGCTCCAGATTCCTGTCATCCGCCAAGCATTACCCCTGGGCATCGCCGCGGTCAGCCAAGGCGTCTTCATGGCCGATCTGTTCGGGACCATTCTTCTGCCGGCCGGCCTGAGAATGCTCATCCGGCTCTACCATGAGGAATTCCGGACCACCGAAGGCCGCCTCCTGAAACGGTTTCTGATCGTCGGCGCGGGCAACGCCGGCGAAGGCCTGCTCCGAGAGATCCTCCGCATGCGCGTCGTGCAATACGACGTGATCGGATTCATCGATGACGACCCCCTCAAACAGGGAACCCGCATCCACGGAATCCCCGTACTCGGAACGGTGGACCAGTTGCCGCGCATCTGCCAGGAGCGAAACATCGAAGAGATCGCCATCGCGATGCCTTCGGCGACCCACCGCCAGCTCCGGCGGGTGATCCAGGTCTGCGAGGGCGCCAAGGTCCGGTTCCGCACGGTGCCTTCCATCACCGACATCGCCTCGGGCAAGCTGCGCGTCAGCCAGATTCGCGACGTCGACATCAACGACCTGCTCGGGCGTGAAGTGGTTCACCTCGATCTTGACATGATCGAGGCCTTCGCCCGAGACAAGACCATTCTCGTCACCGGCGCCGGCGGCTCCATCGGCTCGGAGATGTGCCGGCAGATCTGCCAGTTCCGACCCGCTCGCCTGCTGCTCGTCGAACAGGCGGAGAACCCGCTGTTCTACGTGGAACGCGATCTGCGCAAGGCGTTCCCGCACGTCGCGACCGAACCGATCGTCTGCAACATCACGGACCGCTGCCGGGTGGAGGAGATCTTCGAACAGTATCAGCCGGCCGTGGTTATCCACGCGGCCGCGCACAAGCACGTCCCTCTGATGGAGCTCAATCCCGGCGAAGCCATCAAGAACAACGTGGTCGGCACGAAGGTCGTCGCGGACGCCTCCGACCGGCATGGAGCAACCCACTTCGTCATGATCAGCACGGACAAGGCGGTCAATCCAACGAGCATCATGGGCTCCTCGAAGCGCCTTGCGGAGATGTACGTCCAGGACCTGAGCCGTACGAGCAGGACGTACTTCATCACCGTGCGATTTGGCAACGTGCTGGCCTCGGAAGGTTCCGTCGTGCCGATCTTCCGCAAGCAGATCGCCGAAGGGGGGCCCGTCACGGTGACGCATCCGGAGATGAAGCGTTACTTCATGACGATCCCCGAGGCCAGCCAACTGGTGCTCCAGGCGGCCAGCATGGGCCAGGGCGGCGAGATCTTCGTCCTCGACATGGGCGATCCGGTCAAGATCGTCGATCTGGCCAAGGAGCTGATTACCCTCAGCGGGTTCCGGCCGGGCCTGGACATCGACATCGTGTTCACCGGCCTGCGCCCCGGCGAGAAGCTCTTCGAGGAGCTGCGCATCGAGGGCGAAGACATGCAGCGGACGCGCCACCCCAAAATCAGCGTCTGGCGGAACATCCCCATGGACCGCGATCGCCTGCGAACGGGTATCGACCGTCTTGTCACGCTCGCCTCCCAGCCGCATCAGGATCACGACGCCATCGCCGCCGCAATCAAGAACCTCGTCCCCGAATACACCACCGGCGCCACTGTCCCGACATAGCGCAAGGAAAGGGCCGCCCGATGAGCGGCCCTGCGTATTCTTCCGGATGACCGATAGCCGTGTCGAACGACGCGGCCTGAATCGCGTCCCTCGCCACGTTGGCTCGTCGCCCTGTGGCTATTCGTGCTGCTCCTCATAAGGGGCATACGCATCCTTGCCGAACTCGTCGCGCGGATGGGCGTGGTCGTAGACCTCTTTGAGCTTCCGCGTGGTCAGGTGCGTGTACACCTGCGTCGTCGAAAGCGACTGATGGCCCAGCAGTTCCTGGACGCTCCGCAGGTCCGCGCCGTTGTTGAGCATGTGCGTCGCAAAGCTGTGCCGCAGCGTGTGCGGACTGATGTTCGGATCCAGACCCGCCATCTTCAGGTACTTATCCATCTTACGCCGCACGCTGCGGGTGCTCAGACGCTGCCCGTGCTTGTTGACGAACAGAACCTTCGTGTCGAAGTGCGAATTGCTCTGGGCCCGCTTGTTGCGGAACTCCATGTAGTGCTGAATGGCCTGGAGCGCCGATGAGCTGATCGGGGCAATCCGCTCTTTCTTGCCTTTCCCGCGAATGTGGATGATCTCGCCGAGGAAATCGACGTCCTCCATGTTCAGCGCGACCAGCTCACTGACGCGGATGCCCGTGCTGTACAGCGTCTCAAGGATCGCCCGGTCCCGCGCGCCCAGCCATGTCTCCGTCGGCGGAGTCTCCAGCAGGCGCTTGATCTCTTCGTACTCGAGGAAGCGAGGGAGCTTCTTGTCCTGCTTCGGGGTGCGGACCGCCGTCAGCGGATTCGAGCTGCGCCGGTTCGTCTTGACGAGATACTTGTAGAAGCTTCGCAGCGTCGCCAGCTTCCGGGCAATCGTCGCCTTCGAGTACGCCTTGTCGTTGAGGTGGGCCAGATAGGATCGCGCCTCGTTGACATCGGCGGCCAGCAGGAGTTGGTCGACGCTCTGCTCGGTCTGCACGGCGACCGCCGTAGCGGCGCCCCCTTGATGCTGCTCCAACGAGCCGGTCTCCTCGTGGGAGGCGTCCCCGTCGCAGGTCTGCAACAGAAAATCCCCGAACTGCGCGAGGTCGGCACCATAGCACTTCGCAGTGTGTTCCGAGAACCGCTTTTCGAACTTGAGATAGTTCAGAAACTGCTCGACTATCGCGTTGCCATCTTGCATAGTCCACCTGCCCACTTCATCTATCGGCATCATCGATCACCTACTTGTTTCCGTCCTAATTCCTGCGAACACGTTCTCTACACAAGAGCGTGCCGTTCGATTCAATGCACTCTGGTGACATCGGAGTCATCCGCGGCGAGGAGCCCCTCGGCCCTGCCGATCAGCATCTGGCTCAATTTGAAACTGAGGACCGCCGCATCGAACCAGTCGAAACCGGTCCGATGGTCTTTCACCTGGTCGATCAAGGCGTCGAGGAGTTCGTCCTCCCGTCCCTGCTCGTACCGAAAGATGAACTTCTCGGACCCTTTGTTCAGCACCAGTTGCCGCTGCAAACGCTTCATACCGAGCACCTCGTTCCGCTGCGTCTCAGCCCGATCGGACCTGACGCCGCCCGACCGCCCCTCCAAGGCCCCGACCGTTACGTCCGGTTCATCGGACCTTTCTGAGACGCCACACACATTTATCGGCCAATTGCCTGTCGCTCTTTACAAAAACTGCGCGTGAATATCGGGCATTCCGTATCCCGTGCCGCAGGATGAGCATTCCGACATGAGCGCCGAAGGGCGCCGGCGGAGAGCGTTTCCGTCAGTCCGGCCGCGTGCAGTAGTAGGTGACGCCGCCCTGGCGTTCCGAGAGGATCGCGTTCTCTGACAGCAGTTGGGTGATGTGCTTGACCGCCTCGTTGCGAGTGACCCCAATCCCCGCACAGATGTCTTCGAGAGAACAAGGCCGTCGTTTCAGCATTGATAAGACGTCCGCGCATGTGCGCAACATGTGCCGGTCGGTACGGGCCTCCGGGGCGGCCCCCACCACCTCGCAGTGGCCCCCGATCTGTCGGGCGATGGCCTCCAGACGTTCGCGGGCAATCGCCTCGATTCCAGGCTCGGCAGCCGGACGCACAGCACTGTTAAGCTGGACCCGATCCGGCCGGATGCACTCCACATGTTGCCTGATCTTCTCCACTTCATCCGGGCTGGTATTGACCCCGTCCACGAGAAAAACCTCCAGCCAGATCTGCCCATGAAATTCCTGGCGAAACTGGACCAGGCCGGAAACCAGCTTTTCAATGCTGATATCAGGGGCCGGGCGGTTCACCCGGCGGAAGGTCTCGGCATCCGCCGCATCCAGCGACGGGATAACGAGGTCGGCCTTGGTGCATTCGGCCCGAACGTCCGGGCGGTAAAGCAAGGTGCCGTTGGTGATGATCGCCACGGGGATGCTCGTTATGTCGCGAATGCCGTCGATCAGGGAGCCCAGTTGCGAGTTCAGGGTGGGTTCGCCCGACCCCCCGATCGTGATGTAGTCTGCCTCGATGCCGGCGGCGAGCTTACTCTTAAGCTCGTCGAGCACCGCCTGCACGTCGAAAAACTTCCGGCGGACCGTGCTCTTTTCCGTGGTTCTTCCGATCTGGCAGTAGACGCAATCCAGCGTGCAGATCTTGGCAGGCACGATATCGATGCCCAGACTGCGCCCGAGGCGGCGGGAGGGGACGGGGCCATAGATGTAGCCGACCGGATTGGAGCCTGGTTCAGTCATGGAGAATCCTGTGGATGCCCGAACAGACGCGGATCAGCCCCTCCAGCCAGTCCAAAGGCAGGATGGAGGCGGCATCCGACTTGGCCTTGTCCGGCGTGGGGTGGACTTCGAGAAACAGGCCGTTGGCGCCGGCCGCCACGGCCGCTCGCGCCAGAGTCGGCGCCATCTCGCGCCGGCCTCCGCTGGCGCTGCCCAATCCGCCGGGCTGCTGGGTGCTGTGTGTGGCGTCGAAGACGACGGGGCAACCCAAGCGCTTCATACCCTCGATGGCGGTCATATCGTTGACCAGGCGGTTGTACCCGAAAAACGTCCCCCGCTCGGTCAGCAGGATGCGATCGTTCTTGCAGGCGCGAATCTTCTCGACCACATTGGCCATCTCATCGGGCGAGAGAAACTGGCCTTTCTTGACGTTGACGGGCTTGCCCGTCTCGGCACAGGCGCAGAGCAAATCGGTCTGGCGACACAGAAACGCCGGAACCTGCACGCAGTCCACCGCAGCGCCTACCGCCGCCGCCTGCCCGGGCTCGTGCACGTCGGTCATAACCGGCAGACCGCTCGCCGCGCGCACCTGCTCCAGAATCCGCAGGCCCTCTTCCAGTCCCGGCCCGCGAAAGCTCGAAATGCTGCTGCGGTTGGCCTTGTCGAAGCTCGCCTTGAAGACAATCCCCACGCCGGTACGGTGCGAGATCTGCACGAGCCGCTCGGCGATTTCGAGACACCCTTCCAGACTCTCGATCACACACGGCCCGGCCATCACGAACAACGGCGCATCCAGACCAACCCGGATATTTCCAATGTCAAATTTCATCTGAGACTTCCACCCATAGAGCTTTGCGTTCGGCCGCATGATATCCGTCGGCGCGGGGCCTGGCAAGATCATGTCCTCAGCGGAACGGTCTGGCAATGCGGCTGCGAATGCCCGCCGGCTTGGCGCCCGGCGGAACCATGCACTGCACCGCTCCCGGCACCACCTCGATGTGTACGGGCAGCGAGGGGCCAGGGTCGCCGTCCATCTCCGTCCTGAATCCGCCGGCCGGTGAGCTGATCGCAATGTGCCTGCCCTGCCGATAGATCACGTCGCGGCAGCTTGCGTGGCGTTTCAGCACCGTCAGCACGGAATGCTTGACCAGATGAACGCGACCGGCGCAGCGGTAGATGCAGACGTCCAACAGGCCGTCGCCGAAATCCGCATGGCGCAGGATCTGAAGCCCAATCGCATATCGTGAGATGTTGCCCACGAACACCATGCCCGGCCCGTCGAAGACCTCCTGCCCGTCCACCACCACCGTCACCGGCTCGAACCGGTGGTTCCAGAAGGTCCGCCAAAGAGGATACACATAGTCGAATTGATTGATGTGGCCGGTGCGGTGCCGGCTGACCAGATCGACGACGTCCCCGTCGAACCCGAAACCGACGATGGAAGCGAAGCACCTGCCGTTGGCGGTGCCCACGTCGAGCGGACGCATGACGCCGCCCTCAAACGCGCGGACGAGGGTCCCCAGGCGTCCGTCGAAACCGAGTTCGTTGGCCAGGAGGTTTTCCGTGCCGCACGGAACGATCAGCAGCGGTTTGACACTGCCCTCCAGGCCATGGGCCACCTCCCGGACCGTCCCATCGCCGCCGGCGACCACCACCAGAGCGCAGTCCGGATCGACCGCGGCGTCCGTCGCCAGTTCGCAGGCGTGCTCGAGTGACGTGGTCGTGCCCGCGCGCACCTCGTACCGGCGGTCCGTCAGATAGCGATGGAAGCGTCGGCAGGTGAACTTGCCGCTGCTGGCGCCCGACTTGGGATTGACGATGTACTGAATGTAGCCTTCGGATGGCTTCATACCGGCCCGGACCGCTGCCTCACAGAAACACCTCCCTCCGCGTCGATTTCAGTCGAGACAACGCCGCGTCGATCAGAGACGCGTAGCTGTCCGTGACGTGAGGAGCATCCGTCAACCCCAGCGTCTTCTGCACACTCTGAATGATCTTCGAATCGGGACCTTCGATCTCGACGAACGTGCCGATCAGCGGCAGCGTGTCCAGAGCGATCCGACACTCCTCCCACTTCCACTCGCGGCGCCTCTTGTTGAACGCCAGGGTCCGCCGGTATCCCAGCGTCTCCAGCAGGGCCTCGGCCGCCTCGGCATCGGCGACGTCGAGGTTCACTTCTTGGCGCTTCTTGAAGTCGTCGACCTGTTTGGGACCCTTGTACGTCAGAACCAGACGTTCGGCTGTCCCCGTCGTTTCGACCCGCAGGCGAAGACACTGATCCGTCCGGGTCAGGTCCGCATCGGGAGTGTCGAAGTAGGAATCGGTCTGGACCGTCTCCGAGACGAACGAGGCGCTCTGCGATCGCAGGCATTCCTCGACGCATTCGAACGAAGGCACCCTCAGTTTCGCTTCGATCTCCAGGTACATCGCGCTCCTCGAAGGCGCTCAGACCACGATATTGACCAGGCGCGACTTGATGACGATGACCTTCTTCGGGGTCTTGCCCGCCAGGGCTTCGACGACGCGGTCGCAGCCGAGGGCCTGGGCCTTGATGTCCTCGTCCCCGGCCTCCGCTGGGACAACGATGCGGTCTCTGATCTTGCCGTTGACCTGAACCGCCAACTCGATCTGACTGTCTTTGATGAGGTCCTTCTCGTACGTCGGCCAGGGTTCGTAGGCCAGGCTCTGGGCATGTCCCAGCCGCTGCCAGAGTTCCTCGGCAATGTGCGGCGCAAAGGGCGCCAGCACCAGCAGCAGCGATTCCAGCACCGACTTCGGACGTACCTCCAGTCGCCCCAGATGATTGACAAGGATCATCATCGCGCTGATGGCGGTGTTGAAGCCAAAGGACTCGATGTCGTCGCCGACCTTCTTGATGGTCTGGTGCAAGAGGCGAAGCGTCTCCTCCTCGGGCGGAACCGGGCGAACGTTCACCGAGAACCGGCCCGTCTCTTCGTCGACGACCAGCCGCCAGGTCTTCTGGAGAAACCGGTGGACGCCCTGCACACCCTGCATGCTCCACGGCTTCATCGCCTCCAGCGGCCCCATGAACATCTCGTACAGCCGCATCGAATCGGCGCCGTAGTCCGTCACGACCTGGTCAGGGTTCACCACGTTGCCGCGCGACTTGCTCATCTTCTGCCCGTCTTCGCCCAGGATCATCCCCTGGTTGACCAGCTTCTTGAACGGCTCCTTCGTGGTGACGTAACCAAGGTCGTAGAGGAATTTGTGCCAGAAGCGCGAGTAGAGCAGGTGCAGCACCGCGTGCTCAGCGCCGCCGATATACAGATCGACCGGCATCCAGTACCTCTCTTTCGCCGGGTCCCAGCCGCGTTCGGAGTTGCGCGGATCGAGGTAGCGCAGATAATACCAGCAGCTTCCCGCCCACTGGGGCATCGTGTTCGTCTCCCGCCGGGCGGTGCTGCCGTCGGGCATGGTGACATCGATCCAGTCCGTCGCCTTGGCCAGAGGCGGCTCGCCCGTCCCCAGCGGCTTGTAGTCGTCCAGCTCGGGCAGACGCAGCGGCAACTCACTCTCGGCAAGACCCATGATCTGCCCGTCCGGCAGGTGCAGGATCGGGAATGGCTCGCCCCAGTACCGCTGTCGGCTGAACAGCCAGTCGCGCAGCTTGTAGTTGACCGCCCGTTTGCCCAGACCTCGTTCGGCCAGCCAGGCGGTGATTCTCTCTTTGAATTCCGGCGTCGGCAGTCCGTCGAACGGTCCGCTGTTGATGGCCGTGCCATCTCCGGTGAAGCACAGCTCGCCCCGCGCGACCCGCTCGGCGTCTTCGCAGCTCGGCGGCTGCACCACCTGGATGATCGGCAGTTCGAACTTCGTAGCGAACTCGAAGTCCCGGTCGTCGTGCGCTGGCACCGCCATAATCGCGCCGGTCCCGTAGCTGATCAACACATAGTCGCTGATCCAGATCGGAATCCTCGTCTCATTCACTGGATTGACTGCATACGCCCCGGTGAAGACGCCCGTCTTGTCCTTGGCCAGATCGGTGCGGTCCAGGTCACTCTTTCGAGCGGCCGCTTCGCAGTAGGCCTTGACCGCCGCTCTTTGCCCGTCAGCGACAATCGCATCCACCAGCGGATGCTCCGGCGCCACCACCATGTAGGTCGCCCCGAAGAGCGTATCCGGCCGGGTCGTGAAGACCCAGAGGTTGTCGTCGCGTCCGTCGATGCGGAAGCAGACTTCGGCGCCGACGCTGCGCCCGATCCAGTCCACCTGGAGCTTCTTGATCGACTCGGACCAATCGACCTCCTTCAGATCGTCGAGCAGTCGCTCGGCGTATCTGGTGATGCGCAGCATCCACTGCCGCATCGGCCTGCGAATCACAGGATGCCCCCCCCGCTCGCTGACGCCGCCGACAACTTCCTCGTTGGCCAGAACCGTCCCCAGCGCCGGACACCAGTTCACCGGCACGTCCGCCTGGTACGCCAGCCGGCGGTCGTCGATATACCGGCGTCTCTGGTCGTCGCTGAGCCCCTCGGGAATCGGCAGTTCCTCGATCGGCCGGGCCTTCTGCTGGCCCTCATCGAAGAAGCAGTTGAACAACTTCAGGAAGATCCACTGCGTCCAGTGGTAATACTCCGGGTCCGTCGTGGCGATTTCCCGGTCCCAGTCGTAGCTGAACCCGAGCGCCTTGGTCTGCCGCTTCATATTGGCGATGTTCTGGTTGGTGGTCTCCTCGGGGTGGGTCCCGGTCTTGATCGCGTGCTGCTCGGCGGGCAGACCGAAGGCATCCCACCCAAACGGGTGCAGGACGTTGAAGCCCTTCATCCGCTTGTAGCGAGCCACGATGTCCGTTGCGGTGTACCCCTCCGGATGGCCCACGTGCAGCCCCTGCCCGCTCGGATAGGGGAACATGTCCAGGACGTAGTATTTCGGCTTCGAGGCGTCACAGTCGACCGCCCTGAAGCTCTTGTGCTCATCCCAGTACGCCTGCCACTTGCGTTCAATCCGTCCAAAATCGTACGTGCCTTCTGTCGTACCCATCAATCCAGCAACCTTTCTGAGACTCCAGCTCTGCCGCGTTTCGGCTTAGCCGCACACATCGCGGCCCGCCGCAGGCGCAGCCGTCCGCCCCCCCCCTGCCAGCCGAACGAGGTACTATACCGCATTTGGCCGGCCGTTTGTAGCGAAACTTGCGAAGCGCAAAGGCGTGTCTGTGCGAATTTCGCGGCAAGGCCCGTTTTCCACCACGGAGCGCCATGTGTGGCAGCGGTCCCGATGGCCATCGGGAGAGCAAGGTGGAGTTTGCCGATGGCTTCGACGGCATGCGTATCACCATCGGCAAGCCTGCGCTTGCCGCTGCCACACGGCTGCCAGGATATTTTCACAGACACCGGAAGGCAGGGCAAAAGCCGGCGGCGCAGGAACAGTCCGCGACGCCGCCACCGACGCGACTGATACGCGCCGCGTGGCAGCCAAACGCTGCATGCCATGAAGGCTACGAGCCTGCGAGCGTAAGGCACGCCCAGCAGAAAGGTAACAGGACACGCTGCCGAGCCCTACTGCTCGGGCGCCTCCGCAGGGATGATCGCAAACGCCTCGTCGCTGGTGTCGTAGACCGAGAACTGCGTCGCGCTGGACACGCGGACCAGGCATTGCTCCGAATCCACCGGCGGAACCGTCCACTCGTAGAGACCGCTGTTGCCGAGGTTGGGCGGGAAGACCGCCATCCAACTGGCGCCTCCATCGAACGAGAACTCGATCAGGACTTGCTCGATGGCCTCGTCGCTTTCCCACTGAATCGGCGTCACGCTGCCCGCCATCAGAGACTCGCCACCGTTGGGATCGATCAGCGCAATCGATGCCGCGACCGGCTCGACCACGCGCAGGTCCGCGAGGTCCTGGGAACCCCATCGATTCGGAGAGCCGAACGTGCTGAAATCGGAGCCGTCGTCATAGTCGTTGGAGTACGGCGTAATGGTGCCATCCGGGTCCTCTTCCAGACGGAAGATTTCGGTGTCGCCGACACCGCTGGTCGGACTGATGCCTTCCCCAGCCGGACCGAACACGATCGCCCCGGCCGCATTGCGGATCCGCAACTGCCAGTTGCTGCTGCTGACCGGAAACGACGAGGCCTCAATGTACAAACCGTCGGCGCCGTCCTTGGCCTGTACGTTGATCCACCAGTCGCCGGCCTCGGGGTTGTAGCTGATATCACTCGGCACATCCTCGGCCACCGTGATGATCGTTCCGCTGCGAAGGTCCGACCAGATCGCGTTCTGGGTCAGGTCGAGCGTCTCATCCAGCATGCCGCCTTCGAGCAGGTCGAGATGCCAGCCCCGCATGTCGAGATGATCCTTGATCACGACGAGTTCGAACCAGTCTCCTCCGTTGCCTTGGACACGTCCGAAGTGGCTGTCGGAGGCCCTGCCACCGTCGAGATCGGACGCGGAGTCGCCGCCGTTGAGGAACTCAAGGCTGTCCACCGCGTTGTACTCGTTCAGGATCACGTCCGCCCCCCAGGCGGTTGCCGACATCAGGACCAGCCCGACCACGGCTGCCGTCACTCTGCTGTAACTCATGATTCCACCCTTTCCTTGTCCTCAATTCGTAAATCAACACGGGGCGTGTCGCCCTGTGCGACCGCCGTTGCGATATCCCTTTTGTCTGGTCGCGCGTTCCGGCCGCGCGGTCACTCGTTCACAGGTAGTCCGGCTTGCGTCAGGGCAACCGCTCCCGGCCGCAATTCCCACATCCCATCCGGCCGCACCTCCAGGACTTCCGTATCCCGGTAGAAGTTCAGCGTGGCGTTTGCATAATCCGTCAGCGCGTCGGCCGCCTCGTTTCTGGCGTCGTGCAGGTGCTCCAGCGCCGTGAGCACCCGCCGGCTGCTCACCCGCGCGTACGAAAGCAATTCAAACGTGCTCTCCACGCGCTGCTCCGCCAGACGCACCCCTTCGGACAGGACCTGATACCGCTGCGCCGTCTCCAGCAGCTTGCGATGGGCCTCTCGGACCTCCATGCGGATGGTGTCGGCCGTCTGGTCATATTCCCGCAACCGCTGATTCAGCGTGACCAGGGCCCTGGCGTACACATCCTGCTCGGCCACGCGGTCCAGGGGCAGATCGAGCGTCGCGCCTGCCGCCACATTCCGCTCACCGTCCGTGCGCGTCTCGGCGCTGGCGAAGATGTTCAGGCCGGGACGCAGAGCGTCCTTGGCGACAAAGACCGCCCGCTGGGCGTCGATGACCGCGTCGGCGCTGTTGGTCAAATCGAGCCGTTGGATCAGCGCCGTCTCGACGGCTTCATTCAGCGAGATGCCGGGATAGGGAATCCCCTGGGTCTTCCAGCTCTCGAAGACCTGGACGTCCAGATCGAACTCCATGGTGGGGGGCACCCCCATCGTGATCTTCAGGAGGTCGAGCCACCGCTCATATTCCTTTTGCGCCAGAATCTGGGCATCGCGTGCCCGCAGAATCTCCTGACGAACCTGGGCCAGTTCCTCGTCCGACAGGCGTCCGGCGGCGACCAACGGCTCCACGCGCGTTGCCAACACCTGGAGGGCCTCGACGTGGCGGGCCGCGTTCTGCGCCATGTCCCGCAGTTCCAGGGCCTCGTGATACAGGGTGACGACGGAGACGATGGTCAGCTTTCGGAAACGGCACACGGTGCGGATCTGGTACAGGGCGTTTCGCTCCGCCTGGGTCAACGGCTCTCGGACGACGCGCGGATCGCTGCCCCGCAGCAGAGGCTGAACCACACTGGCGCCAAACGTGCCCGTCCAGCCATGCTGGCCCAGCCCGATGAGGATATCCGCCCATCGCGCGCCGACCGTGGTTCCGACCGCCGCGCCGGTGGCCAGAAGGCGGTTGAAGCCGAGATTCGGCTCCACAACCACACGCTCATTCGTCCCGTCATTCGAGTACAACGCCGTCCCGCCCCCGAACAACTGCGTCTCGTAGGAGTGGCGGATCAGACGCATGTCCAGCGTCATCGTGTACAGCAACTCTTTCTGGAGATGGTAGTCGCGATTGCGTGCCAGGGCGATGGTCGCCGCCTGGGGAATCGTGAGAATTCCCGTCTCCGAGACGACCTTCTCGATCTGCTCGACCTGGTCGATGTCGATATCGTCGGGCGAGGGCGTCGCGCCCGTGATGCGGTAGTTCGCCTGCGGCCCGAATTCGGGCTCCCATCGGCTGTCCACAAAGCCGTAGACTTTCTCGTCGGCATCGTGTTTGTAGCTCTTCGGACCGCACCCGACCAGGAGAACAAGACATGCGATGCACGGAATGCTCCGTGCCATCCAGTATCGGTTGTGCGATGCGATTGTCACTGTTCCATCCGCCTTTACCCTGTCGACGGCGCCCGCCGGCGCCGACAAGAGGACTGCACGGGCGTTACAGCCCGCTGATGCCGACGACCTCGCCCGAAACCACAGACAGGCCCGCAGGAACGCCGATCAGCACGGGCCGTCCCCACTGGGGGACGTTCGGATTGACCCACAGACGCTGCGGCATCAACTCAATGACCGGGCCGATGCGCAGGACTTGTGACTCTGCGATCTGCGCGGGCTCTCTGGCCTTGACCAATTTGACCGTCATCTGGTCTTTCAGAAGCCGCAGTTGGGCCTCATTGACATAGGCAACGATCTCGGTCGGTTCCAACTCTGCCACGGCCAGAATGGGATCGCCGGCCGGAATCACCTCTCCGGCACGCCGCACCGTCTGCTCGCCCGGCCTCTGCTGGAGAGCGTCGTTGGCCCGCCCGTGAACGGCAATCACCACGCCGTCAATCGGAGACGTGAGCTCCACATTGCGGCGCGTTTCCAGAGCCGTCAATTGGGCCAGCAAGCCCTTCATCAGTTCCTCTTGAACCGTGATTTCCTTCCGAATCGCCTCCAGTGCGTGATCGACGCTCGGCTCCGGCAGACCCTGCTGGCCGAAAAGGTCACGCCGTTCTTCGGCCTTTCGCAGGTCTTCCCGCGCCTGCTCCAGTAGCTGCTCGTTTTCCCGTACCTTGCTCTCGAGGGCCTTAAACTGAATCCTCGCCTTTTCCACCTCGTAGGGGGCAATCGCCTCCTTGCTCAGCAGATCCTCCAGGATCTTCACCTCTACGCCCAGGTCCTCCAGGGTTCCTCGGTCGAATGCGGTGGTCGCCTGCAACTCCAGAATGCGCACTCGTGTGTTCTCGACGTCAGCCGCGAATCTCCGTTCGTTGTCGGCTCGGTCGATCTTCAGGCCCGCCATGTCGGTTTCCAACTGATCCTGTGTGGGAATCAGCAGCGATACCAGGCGCTCCGCTTCGGCAGCCGCAACGGCCAACTGCGCTCTCAAGTCCGCTTCGAGCGTCTGCTCGTTGTCCAGAAGCGTATCGACGATCGCCACCGTCTGGCCCGCCTGGACCGGCTCGAACAGATCGACGGAGATGTTGCGGATGCGCCCCGTGCAGTTCATGGCGATCTGGCGGATTTGGCCCTGGGCGATCCCGACGACTTGGAAGCGTTCGGCCCGCTGATAGAACAGCCAGACCACCGCGCCGACCGCCGTCAGCCACACGGTGGCTGGCAGAACGTGCCGCAGCAGATAGCGTTTGCGGAGATGATCGTTTCCAGAGCGTTTCGTCTTCATGTCGCGGCTAAACCTCGAGCAGTTGCTCCTGCATGGTCAGACTGATGTTTTCGATTCCCTCGACGCGCTCGAGTTCCGAGATCAATTCCTCATTCCGGGCGGCATTGCGAATCATCAATTGATACGCGTAGTCGGCCGGTCCACCAAAGCCGGAGTCCTGTACAGAGATCAGCGTATAGTTCCCACAGAAGCGCCGCAGAACCGTCGTGATCGGATGGTCCGGCCCGATCGATCCGCGCAGGCTGAACCGCAGGAATCCGTTGTGCGGCTCATGGGCGCCAAAGTCCGCGAAGTACAGATAGAGGATGATCAGGCACAGCACAACCGTCCCGATGATGGCCGTCGCGTACCGGTGCGAGCCGGCCGCCATGCCGACCACCAGCGAACAGAAGATGAACGAGATGTCGCGCGTGTCCTTCAGGACGTTGCGAAAACGGATGATCGCCAGCGCGCCCATCAGGCCGACCGCCGTGATGATGTTGTTGCCGATCACCGCCATGACCATGGCGACCACGACCGTGATCACGATCAGCGATTGCACGTACGAACGGGAGTACGACAATCCGCTGTGCGTGGCATAGTAGACCCACGCGATCACCTGCCCGAGCACAAACGCCAGCAGCAGGCTCAGCAGGACGCTCTGCGGGTTGAACGGACCACCCATCGGCGTCTCTTCCATCAGTTGCCACAGTCTATCCATGCCACCCGTTCCTCACCACAGGCGCGCAAAATCCCAGCGTGCAGGCCTGTTCGATCGACGTCGCATACTTCGACACCGATCGGGCGTCGAGCTCGAACAGCTCCGCCAGGCGGATCAGCCACGCGGGAAACGTTCCCGTGAACTTGATTTCCAGTATTGCATGCCCTTCGGTCAAGGCGTTCCGCTGCCAGCCGGAACCCCCGAGGCGGACCAGCGGCGCGTCCGTAACCTTGAAGCACAGCTCCCGGTCAAACGTCACTCGCACCCGATTCTCGGAGGTGCTCTCAAAGGCCTGCCTCATGTAGCGGATCAGCACGCGAGGCCCGGCGTTGATGGTCATGGTGTAGAGCTGAAACTGGTTCAACGCCGTTTCGTCCGTCGTATACCCGCGGGGCGGCAGCCGCCGTCCCACCAACAGAGGCTTGACGTCCTCATCCATGACCCGGGCCCGGCTCTTCATGATGACCCGGTTGATCCGCCTCTTGATCTCGAAGAAGCGGGGATACTCCGGCTCATCCGTATAGCTTCGAATCCGAAGCTTGAAACGGTTCTTCTGGCCGGTCAGCGTTTCCCGGCACAACTTCATATCCGGCGAATCACAATACAGGCTGACAATCGGGTACATGCCGCCGCGTTGAAGCTTGGAGTACCGGTCGTACTCCAGAAACTGCCGCACATAACGTTCGATGGCCGCCGCTTTCGCGTCACTGATGTGATATTTCAACTCGTAGCGGCACGCCAGCATGCGATCGCCGCTCTTCTTGGCTGTCGGCGCCGGACCGGCTCCGCTTTTGCCCGTCGACGGAAGAACGCAGTCACCCGTCTTTCCCGCTGTCTGGCCTGTCGTCATGCTAATGTTTCTTACCAATCCAATGGGCGTTGCTGCGCTCGGGAGTCCCCACTCCGGCTGCCTGTATTCCAAGCCGGCGCAGTTTCTCCTACCACAAGTAACGAGAAACCCCACGTACCCCCGGCAAGATATCCTCCACTAACACCGCCATTTCGAGGGCTGGATACACTAAGCCCAGCCCAGGTTCTTTTCCTATTTTACCAAAAGTCGGCCCTCTGAGTCAAGGGACTATTAGAGTGGCGTTAGCGGACCTCCCAAACGCCGAAACCGCAGTGGTGCCGGTACCGAACAGACCCTTTTCGGCCCCAGCGGCGGCACTATGTCAGGGGCAGCAGCCTGGACGATGGTTACACGTCTGCTATTCGCCTGCGCCTCCGGGAGATGGGGTTGCGGCGTGCCAGTGGGCGGGGTCGTTGCCGTACGAGGCCGGAACGGTCCGGTGCAGCGATGGGCCTCGCCCGTCCGCCTCGACCGGCCAGGGATCGATCCCCTCGCCAAAAGCC
>Ga0209201_1000200_pt1 | contig 91552 bp, 93 predicted proteins | sample AD_UKC055_MetaG_FD_184411 | JGI IMG/M metagenome (GOLD analysis project Ga0209201, IMG submission 184411) | Active sludge microbial communities of municipal wastewater-treating anaerobic digesters from USA - AD_UKC055_MetaG (SPAdes) (version 2) | ecosystem: Engineered > Bioreactor > Anaerobic >...
TTAACTAAAATAATTTTATCGAATCTTCCAGGTCTTAAAAGACCAGGATCGACCATATCAGGTCTATTAGTAGCACCGATTACCACAACTTGACTTAATTCTTCTAAACCATCTAGTTCTGTTAGGAGTTGATTAACTAGTCTTTCAGATACTCTAGTTCCTTCTTCTCCCCCTCTCCTAGGGGCTATTGCATCAATCTCATCAAAGAATATAACTGTCGGAGCCGCTTGTCTCGCTTTTCTAAATATCTCTCTCATAGCTTTTTCGCTTTCTCCAACCCATTTACTAAGAATTTCTGGCCCCTTAATTGAAATAAAGTTGGCTTCAGATTCTCCTGCTACTGCTTTGGCAAGTAGTGTTTTACCACATCCAGGTGGGCCATAGAGGAATATTCCCTTTGGAGGTCTTATTCCCATTGCTACAAATGCTTCCGGCTGTTTTATTGGCCATTCTATAGCTTCCATTAACTCTCTTTTTATTTCATCTAATCCTCCAACGTTATTCCATCCAACATTGGGAGTTACAATCATTACTTCTCTCATTGCAGAAGGCTCAATTTTTTTCAGAGCACTTTCAAAATCATCTTTTGTTACTTTAATTTTTTCCAATAATTCTTCAGATACTCTAGTCTCACCTAGATTTAGATCGGGTAATAGTCTTCTAAGTGATGCCATGGCAGCTTCTTTACACAACGCCTCTAAGTCAGCACCTACAAATCCATGTGTTTTGGATGCAAGTATATTCAAATCTACGTCATCTGTCAATGGCATTGCCCTTGTATGAATTTGAAGGACTTCTTTTCTTCCATTCTTATCTGGAACTCCTATTTCAATCTCTCTATCAAATCGCCCAGGTCTTCTAAGAGCTTCGTCTATCGCATTAATCCTATTTGTTGCTGCAATTACTATAATTTTTTCTCTTGATTTCAATCCGTCCATCAAAGCAAGTAATTGGGCAACTACTCTCCTCTCAACTTCCCCCGTTACTTCGCTTCTTTTTGGGGCTATTGCATCAATCTCATCTATAAATATAATTGCTGGTGCATTTGTTTCTGCGTCCTTAAACATATTTCTTAAATTTTCCTCTGATTGACCATAAAATTTACTCATTATTTCGGGACCATTTATTGATTTGAAATGTGCATGCGATTCTGAGGATACGGCTTTTGCAATTAATGTCTTACCAGTACCAGGTGGTCCATAAAGAAGGACTCCTTTAGGGGGTGAAATGCCCAGTCTATCAAATATTTCAGGATGTTTTAATGGTAGTTCTATAATCTCTCTAACAATTTGTATTTTATCTTTTAATCCTCCGACGTCTTCATAAGTTATCCCTGCAATTTCATTTTCTTCAGATTCACTGTATTGTGTTCTAACTTCTATTTCAGTCCCGCTTGAAACTCTAATAATCCCCTGTGGACTAGTAGAAACAACAATAAATCTCATTTCCCCTAAGGAAAATGGTGTCATTTCTAGTAAATTGCCAATCATTTTATCAAAAAGAGGATCTCCAGTTTCTTTCATTCTAGATTGGCTATTAACACTTATTATGTCACCTTTTGTTAAGGCCCTACCAAGAATATTTCTTTGAAGGATATTACCGGGGATTACCATCTGGACTCCCTTTTGTGTAGGGGCTAACACTACTCGTCCTGCTTCTTTTACTTCAACCTTAGTTACTTCAACATATTCGCCCATACTTGCTTTAGCATTCCTTCTTATGAGCCCATCCATTCTAATAATTGCTAAATCTTTATCATCGGGATAGGAATCTACAACTATTGCTGCAGTTTTACGTTTTCCATAAATCTCAACTATGTCTCCTCGCTTAGTACCAATCATTTCTTGGTATCTCTTATCAATTCTAACTATTCCCCTACCTACATCTTGTTGACTTGCACTAGCAACTTTTAGTTTAACTATCTCAGAACCATCAAGTTCCACAAAATCCCTCTTTTTAGATTAATTACCTAGTATTAAAAAATGTATTGGTTATTAATTTATAATTTTTAAAGGGTATATCCTCTAGATTAAAATCCGATAGTTTTATAAATTTCCTAAAATTTAAAGTCTTAAATATGATTATGGGGATATTATGAAAAACATTTACATCTCTCCAAAAACAGTTAAACAAGGAGAATTTGAACTAGTAGAAAGAAAAGGTGTAGGGCATCCTGATTCAGTAGCCGATGGTGTTGCTCAAAAAGTAAGTAATGCATTGTCTAAATATTATATCAAAAAATTTGGAATGATAATGCACCATAATACCGATCAAGTAGAGGTTGTAGGTGGACAAGCCATTTCAAAATTTGCCGGCGGTGAAGTAATAGAAGATCCAATAATTATACTTTCTGGAAGAGCAACTCAAAGAGTTGGGGATGAAATAATCCCAATTCACGAAGTAGCAAAAGAAGCAACTGAAAAATTCATAAAAGAATTATTCAGAGGAGAGATGAAAGCTGGAATCGAATCCTTTATGGGAGAAGGATCTTCAGATTTAAAGGATGTATTCAGAAGAAAAAATGCAATCCCTCTTTCAAATGATACTTCCTTTGGAGTTTCATTTTATCCTTTTACTAAAGTTGAACAGCTAGTTTATGACATTGAGAATTATCTTAATTCCGATAAAATGAACAAGCAATATCCTGCAATAGGTAGAGATATTAAGGTAATGGGGGCAAGGATAAGAGATAACACAACAATTACAATCGCAATGGCCACCATAGATAAATATGTTGAAAACATTAAAGAATATACTACTTTTAAAGATGAAATTAAAGAAATATTAAAAGACAAATTTGGAAGCTGTGATGTCGATTACCATATTAACACTGCCGATGATATAGAACGCGGTAGTGCTTTCCTTACAGTTACTGGATCTTCAATGGAAAATGGTGATGATGGTTCAGTAGGTAGAGGTAACAGAGCTAATGGCCTTATTACCCCATATAAACCGATGTCAATGGAAGCCGCTGCAGGAAAGAATCCAGTAAATCACGTGGGCAAACTATACAATGTTTTATCACTTTACATAGCAAGAGATGTTTACCATAATACTAACGCAGGTGAAACTCAAGTTAGAATATTAAGTCAAATAGGGAAACCAATTAATGAGCCTTTAGCATGCGATATATCAACCGAGAATGAACTTTCAGATGCTGACAGGAAAGAAGTTAATAGGATAGCCTCAGATTGGTTAGACAATATTAGACAAGTCACTGAAGACATTATTAATGAAAAGATAAATCTTTTCTAATCTTTTTATTCTTTTCTTACAATTTTTTTACAGAGACAGTTCAATACCTATTGGGCAATGATCTGAACCCATAACTTCATTTAGTATGAAAGCGGAATTTAAGTTATCTAATAAGTTAGAACTAATATAGAAATAATCAATTCGCCAACCCACATTTCTATATCTTGCTTTACTTTTATAATCCCACCAACTATAATTTCCTGGATTTTTATTAAAATGACGGAAAGTATCAATAAATCCAATTTCTATAAATCTATCGATCCATGCCCTCTCCATAGGTAAAAATCCAGATATCTTTTCATTTTCTTTTGGTCGTGCAATATCTATTTCTTTATGTGCAGTATTTACATCACCGCAAACAATAATTTTTTTTCCTTTATCAAGTAAGTCTTTCGTATAATCCAAAAACATTTTATAAAAGTCCATCTTATAATTAAGTCTATCATTTGACATTTTTCCATTTGGGAAATAGACATTTAATAAGATAAATTCAGGATATGTAAAGATTAATGCCCTGCCTTCACTATCAAATTTATTAATCCCAAAATTTAATTCTTTTACTAAAGGCTTTTCTTTAGTGTAAATGCCTACTCCGCTATACCCTTTTCTTTCAGGTGATGAAAAATATGAATGGTATCTATTAATTACCTTTATTTCATTGGGTATATCTTCTTCCCTAGCTTTAGTTTCTTGAATACATAGGACATCTGGATTATCACTTTCTAAAAACTCAATAAATCCTTTTTTTGCAACGGATCTTATACCGTTAACGTTCCAAGATAGGATTCTCATTTATCCACCTAATCAAAATCGGCGTATATTTCTCCAAAGTTAATCCCAGAGTTAATAGGATTTTTTTCAAATTCAGATCTTAATGACCATCTTGCCTTGTGCAATTCAGGGCTTGAACTACCATTATTTATGGCCTCGTATGCTTCGATGAACGCAGATAATTTATCAACTGCTTTTACAAGCTTACCATCACGAGGGGCATAATTATCAAAATTATAGTCAAAAGATATATCACCTTGAATTATCTTAAATTTTCCTTTAGTAGCTATAATATTATCAAATTCTTTCTCGGTATACATCTTTATTTCTTTGTGCCACTCTTTTGGGATCAAAGGATATATTTTTTCTTCCATTTGTTCTCTTTCATAATCTTTGATTAATGCTTCTAATCCTTCAACTGATCTCTTTAGAGGGGAGTGTATGTCCTTTGTAAGGACTTCAGGGAGGTCATGAAATAGTCCGGTAAAAAAATTATTTATTCTTCTTTTCTCACATGCGTCAATCTCTAGTGAAAATAAATACGATAGAATCGCAACAAACATCATGTGCCCAAGAACTGAAGTCTTAGGTACTCTATGAACATGAGCCCACCTAGATTGGAATCTCAGTTGCCCTGCAAATCCAATAAATCTTCCAAATTTTGTATATGCCCCTGCTTTTATACCTTCAAGATCATAATATCTATTCTGCTTTTGTTGCAGATCTCTTTCTATAGCTATCATCTCATAATCATGTAAATTTAATTGTTTAATTATATCAAATTCCCATCGAGTAGCATAAAAATGTGCACCACTAAGTATCCTTTTGTTTAGAGTGTTATCGCTCTCTTGGAAATACTCCCTAAATTTATTGGAGAACTCTTCTCCCAGCGGGGTAATGACTGATTCAAGCTCTTTGTAAACCCATTCATTCAATTTTTTATACTTCTCTTCATCCTTCTTAAATTCGTATAATATGGTAGGTTTTAAGTCTGTTATTACAATTCTCTGTAAAAGTTCAAAAATACCCCCTTCTATCACTTCAATCCAATTAAATCCATTTTTATTCTCTTCAAATTTTCCTAGTATATATGCAATAATCATTTTATGGCCTTGTTTATCGAGCTCAACAAGTTCAATAGGCCTTAATTTATCATTCCACCTTTGCATATAGGCGGCATCGAAAATTCTTAATAACAAAGATTTTCTTATCATTTAATCACGAATAAATATTACTTTTAATACCTCATCAATTTTATGTAGTTTATTTGATATGATCTCGGAATCTTTATCACTTATATTGCCTTCCTTTTTCAGTTTGTAAAGTTGTTCTATTATTAAAAATATTGAATCAAATGCATTCTTTACATCTAAATTGTTCCCCATATTAATCTCAAAATATCTAATTAAGTCATCTATTAGTCCTGCAACTTTGATTGAAGATTCATTAACATTGTTCTTATTAATAATAAAGTTACTCATTTTTCTAAATTCATTAATTTTCTTTGAGGATTTCTCAAACTTATTGAATGTGAAGTTCATTCTTTCACTATAATGACCATATATCAAGAAAAATCTAATCTCTGCTATTGTGTAGCCTTTATTAATTAAATCTTCAACATACAATATATTTCCTTTTCTTTTTGACATCTTTTTTCCATTTACAAATAAATGGTGGCCGTGCATCCAGTAAGGACAAAATTCTACCCCTGAATAACTTTCCATTATTGCAATATTGTAATCATGGTGCATAGTTCTGTTGTCTATCCCACCGCAACAAATGTCTACTTGATATCCAAGAGAATGGATAATTATCCCAGGATCTTGCACATTCCAGGCTGGCCATCCCCTGCCTATTGAAGCATCCCAACAAGGATATTTTTCGTCTTTACAAGAATGCCAAAGGATAAAGTCTCCTAAATTCCAAACATTATTCGAATAATTATCTCTCTTAAATCTAATTTTCTTTTTTGGCCATTTGGACATATCAAGCCCGTATAGTCTTCCAAATCTTGGAAACTTTGTAGGATCGAAATATATATCATCTTTATAATAATAAGCATGCCCATTTTGAAGTAATTTTGAGATAATCATAATGACTTCTTCAACAGTTTCCGTTGATCTAATAATATATGTTGGTGATTTAATATTAAGAACTTTAATTTCTTCAGTAAATATCTCGGCTATTTTTTTTGTCAATTCATTTACAGTTATCCCTTTAGATTTTGCTTCATCGATAGCTTTATCCTCAATATCTGTAAAATTTAATAATCTAATTACATCATACCCCAAATATTCTAGATACCTTTGGAGTATGTCTTCAAAGATAAAAGTTCGATAATTGCCAATATGTGGTTTCCTGTAAATGGATGGGCCACATGTAAACATCTTAACTTTTTTCTTATTACTTGGAGTGAAAACTTCAATCTTTTTAGTAAGAGAGTTATATATACTAAGTTTTGGATTGGCAAATTCATTATAAGAATTCATCGTCTAATCTAAAATAAATTAATATAAAAAGTTACCTAGAAATTAAAATAAATATTATTCAAATACCTGTATTTCTTTATTCTTTTTGACAAATTCTCCGAATTTACCTTCAAATCTAGTTGCTCTTATGTCCTTGTCATCAATATAATGGTAGTTTCCACCTCTAGGTTTACCAAAAATAATATTGTGATATTTATATCCATGATTTTCTAGCCATTTTACTGTTACATCTCTTTCTTTCTCAGTTCTTGAAGTAAAAAATGTAATAATGTGTCCTTCAGAATACCATTTATTAATCGTTTCTTTTGATTTGGGAATTTCATTAGCAGTTGCCATTCTTTCAGGTTCTTCGTTTGGTATGTCGTCACAAATAACGCCGTCGATATCTATAATAAAATTCTTAAGGCCGTCTTTTAATTTAGGGCTTGTTTTTTTTCCGTTTGATCCAATGTTTTCTCTTAGATAATCCATTAAATTCCCTCAAATATAATAATCCTACTTTCGGGTACTATTTATAGTTTATTATTATATTTATCAATATAAAAAACTTAAGAAAAACATATAATAGAAAAAAGATGTTTATTTACTTTAAAATAAATGATAGTTAATTAAATTAAAGTTTCTCCTCTTTTTTGAGCGTATTTTTTAATAAGATCTTTTTCTTCAGAAGTAAGATTTTTTGGAATTTCAATTTTTATCTTGACCAATAGATCTCCAGTTCCAAATCCCCTTAGTTTAGGCATCCCTTTACCTTTAAGCCTTAGGATAGTATCAGGTTGTGTACCAGCTGGAACTTTAACATTTGCCTTGCCATCTATTGTGGGAACGGATAAGGAATATCCAAGCGCTGCCTGAGCTATACCTATAGCTGCAGTGTATACAAGATCAGACCCTTCTCTTTTAAAGTTAGGGTGGGGAATAACTTGTATTTCAACATATAAATCTCCGGCGGGTCCACCAACGGAACCCATCTCTCCCTCTTGAGCTATTCTTAATGTTGTTCCATTTTCAATTCCTTTAGGAATATCTAAGGTAATAGTTTTATCTCCACGTACACTTCCAGTTCCACTACATTTAGGGCATTTTTCTACTATTACTTTACCTCTTCCACCACAAGTATTGCATTGAGTAACAGTTGCAACGGTTCCAAAAAGGGTGTCTCTTCTAGCTTGCACCCTACCGGCACCGCCACATGCAGGACATACTTTAGGAGGGGAACCACCTTTTGAACCACTGCCTTGACATTCAGGACATTTCAAGCCTTTTGTCATTTTTATGGATTTTTTTGTTCCGTTGAAAGCTTCTTCTAACGTTATAGATATGCCTGTTTTAAGATCTCTGCCTCTTTGTTGCCTATATCCCCCCTGCCTCTGGCCCGGTGACCCAAAAAATATATCAAATATGGAATTTCCAAATCCCCCTCCTCCAAATCCACCGCCAAAAATGTCTTCTAAATCCGAGAAATGTGTAAAGTTACTCCACTCAAAGCCTTCTCTACCGAATTGATTAGTTGTTCCGGCATGCCCATATTTGTCGTAATTAGCTCTTTTATTTTTATCCATTAAAATTTCGTAGGCTTCTGATATCTCTTTAAATTTCTCTTCGGCAGACTTGTCCCCTTTATTAAGGTCAGGATGATATTTTTTTGCGAGTCTCCTATAGGATTTTTTTATTTCATCATCAGTAGCATTTTTGTTTATTTCTAGAACTTCGTAATAGTCTCTTTTAGTCATCCTAAAACCTCAAAAATTAAAAATTAAAAAATAATTAATCTTTTTTGTCGTCATCAGTAACTTCAAAATCTGCATCATAGACATTATCGTCGTTTTTAGGATTTTCTTCATTTTTTGGCTCTTCGTTTGGCTGCTGCTGAGATCCCTGTGTTTGCTGGTAAATCTTTGCACTGACTTCGTACATTGCTTTTGATAGCTTCTCTGTCTTATCTTTAATTTCTTGAATATTGTTACCGGACATAGAGTTTCTAAGCTCGTTCATTAGACCTTCTAATTCAGATTTTTTTGAAGCGTCGATCTTGTCTCCAAAGTCCTTTATTGCTTTTTCAGTTGTATATGCCACTGTGTCAGCTTGATTTCTTGCTTCTACCAATTCTTTCTTTTTTGTGTCTTCTTGAGAGTGTGCTTCTGCTTCTTTCTTTAGATTTTCTATTTCATTCTTAGATAGATTAGCTGATGCCTGAATTGTAATACTCTGTTCTTTTCCAGTACCTTTATCTTTTGCAGTAACATTTAATATTCCATTTGCGTCGATGTCAAATGTAACTTCTATTTGGGGAATACCTCTTGGAGCAGGAGGTATGCCACTTAAAGTAAAATTACCTAGATTATGGTTATCTGCGGCCATTGGTCTTTCCCCTTGAAGGACACGTATTTCTACAGAGGACTGGTTATCCGTTGCAGTTGAAAATACTTCACTTTTCTTTGTAGGTATTGTTGTATTTCTATCGATTAATTTTGTGAATACTCCGCCTAAAGTTTCTATTCCTAAGGATAATGGCGTTACATCAAGAAGAAGTACATCCTTTACCTCTCCTTTTAATACCCCTCCTTGGATTCCTGCGCCAATTGCAACGCATTCATCAGGATTTATGTCTCTTCTTGGTTCCTTTGCAAAGTATTGTTTAACATAGTTATATACTTGGGGCATTCTTGTAGATCCACCTACAAGAAGGATTGAATCAATGTCTTCTGGTTCAACTTTTGCATCGTTCATTGCTTGCTGTATTGGTTTCATTGTTCTCTCTAAAAGATCCTTTGTCATAGCTTCGAATTTAGCTCTTGATATTGATACTTCTAAGTGTTTTGGACCAGTTTCATCTGCAGTTAAATAAGGTAAATTTATAGAAGTCTCAACAAGCCCAGATAACTCAATCTTTGCCTTTTCTGCAGCTTCTTTTAACCTCTGCATTGCCATTTTATCTTTTGTAATATCCTTTCCATACTGCTTTTTGTATTCATCGACTAGCCATTCAACAACGCGTTGATCCCAATCATCACCCCCAAGGTGAGTGTCACCGTTTGTAGACTTTACTTCGAATACTCCTTCTCCAATCTCAAGTATTGAAACATCGAAGGTACCCCCTCCAAGGTCGTACACTAGAACGGTCTGTTCTTGCTGTTTATCTAATCCATATGCCAGTGTTGCTGCAGTGGGTTCATTGATAATTCTTAAAACTTTTAGTCCCGCAATTTCTCCTGCGTCTTTAGTTGCTTTTCTTTGAGAATCGTTAAAGTATGCTGGAACAGTAATAACAGCTTCAGTAATCTTCTCTCCTAGATAAGCCTCTGCATCATCTTTCATTTTCTTTAGAATCTTTGCAGAAATCTCTTCAGGTGTGTAGTCCTTACCGCCCAAAACTATTCTTACTTCCTGATTGTTACCTGGTACAATAGAGTACTGAATAATCTTTTTTTCACTATCAACTTCGTCATGCCTTCTTCCAATAAATCTCTTAACGGAGTAGGCCGTATTTTCTGGATTTGAAACTATCTGATTTTTTGCAACTCTTCCTACAAGCCATTCACCCTTCGAGGATAACCCTACTACTGAAGGGGTGGTTCTACCGCCTTCTGCGTTAGGTATCACAAGAGGTTGACCCTTATCCATTATAGCCATACATGAGTTTGTTGTTCCTAAATCAATTCCTAATACTTTTCCCATTTTAAATCACCTCATTAAATTAAAATATTATTCAAATAGACTCCTTTTTTGTTACTTTTACCCTAGAGGGCCTTATTACCCTATCATTTAATATATATCCTTTCTGAAATTCCTCTACTATAGTGTTCTCTTCTTTATCATTCAAACATATTGTAGCTAGAGCTTCATGATAATATGGATCAAATTCTTTACCAATACACTCTATCTCGCACAGCCCATATGAGCTGAGGATATCTCTTAGATCTTTATAAATTAACTCCATCCCTTTCACTACTTCATTTTTATTTAATGACTGTTTTTCTGAATCGTTGTAAGCTTTTATTCCTCTTTCGATGTGATCAAGTACAGTTAGAATTCCAGTTATAGCTTCTTGGAGAGCATATTTTCTCGTATCTTCTTTTTCTTTTTCAGTTCTTTTTTTAAGATTTTGAAAATCTGCTTCACTTCTTAATAGATTATCATAGTTCTCTTTAGCCTTTAATTCCATTTCAGAAAGCTGTTTTTCAAGTTCAGATATTTTATTTTCTAGCTCTGTAATTTTATCAGTATTTTCCAAGTTTTCATTTTCTTCTGCCATAATAATCACTTATAATTTTTTATAGATTGTATTCTCCCTTGGGAAGCCAAAGCAATTATCCATATATGTAGCAGCTTTCTCTAGTCTCTCAAAAAGTCTATCAAAGTCCCCTCTTATTTCCATCATTGTCCTTGTCAGATTTCCACCACGAAGAGTATAATTCCGACCATTTTTTCGTATTAAGCCGCATTCAATAAGTTTATTTAACTGATTAATCACTGCACCACGTGACATCGATAGTTCATCTGCCAAGTCTGTGCTTGAGATTCCATATCCATACCTATTATCGGATTTTTCAACAATTACTTTGAATACTGTTATGGCCGTCCTGTTCACATCTCGTCCACTGACAATTCCTAAGGATTCACAAACCCACTCTATGTAATCTATAGGGGAGTCATCAAAAGGTGCGTCTAGATCTCTAACAACTATTCTCATAGGACAGTTTCTTGAAACAGCCACTTAAGTTCACCTGAAGTTAATCTAATGAATCCGCTTATAAGGATTTCGGTTTTTACTAGTTTTGTTTAAATGGTACTAAACAAAATATAAAATAGAATATTACTCGTACCTAAGCACAGAAAGCGGCCTTATCTTAGATGTATTATACGCTGGAATAATAGAAGCTAATACCGAAACAACTAGGGATACTACAAATATGCTAATTAATATTGTAAAACTAATTGGAGTGTCACCAATCTGTAAAATGATTGATAATCCAAAGAATGCTAAGTAAAGAATTACTAAAGAAAGAATTCCTCCAATTGCACCAATTGTTAAGTTCTCGATCGCAAGATTTTTTAGAACAGTTATATTACTTGCGCCTATAGCTTTCATGATTCCTATTTCCCTCTTCCTATCAATTATAGTGAGATACATTGTATTGGATATTACTATAATAGCAACAAAAAGAGAAAAAGATGCGAGTAATGTTATGGGGATAACTACTTGATCAATTAGTCTGTTTACAATTGACACTACCTCTGAAGATTCGAAAACATAATAATCAGAAGAAAACATTGATTTTGTCTTTTTAGATAATGTCTCTAACTGACCTTCTTTAGCAATGACATTTACTGTGTATTTATATATGTCGGGAAATGTCCCTTCAAGAGCTATATATGGCACAATTATCTCTGATTCTTTATTAAATGGCCCTTCTTTAATGTCTCTAACAAAAAAAGTCTTCTTATATCCATTTTCTTCAAGAGTCAAAGTATCTCCCTTTTCTAATCCTAAGGATTCTGCCAATCTTGTTGATATTATCGCCCCGTCAGTATCATATGGGCCAAAATATTCCTTTTCCAATTCTAAGCCCACAATATTTACTTTAGGATTTGAGAATATTGGGATAAATTTGGCTTGAGAAGGAGGTAATTGCAAAAAATAATTATTGATATTAATATTGTTTATTTCTAATATATTAAATTGCATATTTGAAGATGTTCGTCTGATTTTATCTTGAGTTTCAACAGAAGTTATAATTCCTAGATTTGAAGATGGGGGACCACCTCCCTGAAAACTTGAAGTATATATCCCAACAATCTCCATATCAACATCATAATCATTAAACTGAAAAGTAATCTTATCCCCTACATCAAAGCCAAATGTTTCCACACAATCGGTGGACACGATTATTCGATTCTTTCCAATATCATCTTTCGACAAAAGTCTTCCTTTTACTAGTTTGAATGTAAACGAATCAAGAGGGTTATTTTCTAGATTTCTACCGCCTAAATTTACATTTGAACAGCTTTTTTCTGCTTCTTCACGTTTCTCCTCCGTAAAATCACTTATATAACGAGATATATCTTTATCATTTATAGCCTTAATACGCACTGAAAACCCAGAAAATTCATCTGTTGTTCTATAGATAGTTTGAACTTCATCCATTAGTAAAAGCCTTTCTTCCATTATTGATATTTTAGAAGCTGGTATGCCACTTATCTGTACATCATAATCTGCAAATGTTGAAAATGCATCGGATACAAAATCTTTCAATCCTTCACCTGTTGTTAAAACTGCACCGACGCTTCCAATTCCAATTGCAATTGCTAAAAGCGCCGTTGCAATTGTCCAATGATTTCTTTCTATACTTCTTAATCCTAGTTTCAAAGATACAAGATTAAATGTTGGGAATTTTGAGACTATTTTGATTACATACCTAGCAATTATTGTAAAAATAAACATTAATATAATTAGACCATATACTCCAAGAACTAATAACAGCGAATGTAAATTTATATAGAGTATCCCACCAAATACTAAAAAAGATATAAATACGATTTTAGCGAATCCCCAATCTTTGTAGAAAGGTTTTTCACCTTCCATATCCTTAAAAACTATTATTGGCCTAATTTGGCTCCCTATATAAGCCGGAACAATTTGAAATGTCAGAACTGAGAATACACCAACTAAAAATCCATAAAGCAAAATTAACGGATCAATTACAAACTTTAAATTTGTATCAAATAATGTTCCAGCAAGCATGATTATTTGGTTTGAAAAAATAATACCAAGAATGACCCCTAATATACCGCCAGTAATCCCAAGAAGCAATCCCTCAAAAAGAAAGAAAATAATTACTTCCGAGCTTTTTATTCCAACAGCTTTCATTGTTCCAATTTCTTTTTTTCTTTCTTTCATTGAAATGAACATCGTAGTAATTATACCAATTGCACCAACTAATAATGCTATTATGCCTGCAAGTCCAAAAAATTGTAAAACTGGGCGTAATATTGCTATTGTTTGTTCATTTTGGTCAACATAATTAGAAACTTGAATGGGATATTTGTTTCTGTCGATTAACTCATTTTCTATAGATCTTTCAGCATCGTACATAAAAGAATCATTTTGAGTTTTTATCAAGATAGTTGTTGCATCTTTTTCTTCAAGATTAAGTAATTCAAGCATTGTTTCGTGCTTTATTATACCAACTCCAAAAATATCTGCAACACCTCCGCTTTCTTTTACAATTCCAACAACCTTGAATTCAGTTCTTCCATTATCTGAAATAACTGGGAGGGTATCCCCTACTTTTAATTTAAGATTCTGAGCTAATATGCCATTTATTGCAATGTCATAGGGCTCTTTAATTAAGGTATTAAATTCAGCTCCTTTTGGTTCAGTTACTGGAATTTCATCATAGAGAGGATATTTTTCTATTTCTACCCCTCTAAGTCCTAAAAAAGTTTGCGTTACGCCTTCTTTCTGTATATCCGTACCCCTTACGGTATCAATCAAATAAGTATACTCTTGGATTACCCCACTCTCTTTCAGACCCAGGATAAATTCTTCTGTTTCTTTAAAATTAAAATTTTCTGCCCTAAAACCAATCGGCTCAGAAATATCAAGACGTAAGTCACCCCCAGAATAGTACTTGACACTACTTTGGAGAGTATAGTCTACAGAATTTGTCATAAGATTAATTGCAACTATGGAAGATATACTTATAGCAATTGCAAGTAAAGAAAAAAGAGTTCTTTGTTTTCTTCTTAGCAGGGAAGTTGAAGAATATTTAAAATAGATTTTAATTTTTGAGTTTTTCAACATTTATCTCCCTTTCCAATCTTCCATCCCTAATATAGATAATACGGTCGGCAATTTTTGCAACTTCGTCTGAATGTGTTACTAGAAAAATTGTCGATCCATATTCATCTCTCAATTTTAGAAATAAATTTAATATCTTAAGTTCTGTTTTAGAATCAAGATTACCAGTTGGTTCATCACCGAAAAGAATTTTTGGATTATTAATCAATGCTCTCGCAATGGCAACTCTTTGTTGCTCGCCACCGCTCATTTCTGTAGGCTTATTATTTCTCCTATGACTAAGACCCACAATTTCAAGAAGTTCTTCAGGATCTTTTTTATCTCCTTTGACAAAATAGGAAGGTAACATCACATTCTCAATAGCTGTGAGGGTTGGAACTAGATTATATGCTTGGAACACAAAACCTATTTTCTTTCCTCTAATCTCTGCAAGTTTGCTTTCAGGAAGCCTTGTTATATCGATTCCATCTATTAAGATTCTACCGGATGTAGGTAAATCTAAACCACCTAGGATGCCCAATAGAGTGCTCTTTCCTGAACCAGAAGGGCCCATTAAAGCTACTATTTCTCTCTTTTTTACAGTAAGATCTATTCCACGTAAGATTGGTATCTGGACATTACCAAGGGTATAACACTTGTAAAGGGCTCTTGCATCGATTACCGGTGATTCCATACTATGTTAACCCCTACCAATTTAGTTTTCCCCAGATGATTCGTCTCTATTTGATTTTTTTCTTTTTCTATATATGTAAATTCCACCGATAATTGCTAGTATTAAAACAATAGGCAAGATTAAACTTGCTGCAATTTGTCCTCCACTCGGTTTAGGAACTGTGTTTACAGAAATAAAGAATTCTTTTTCAGTTGATTGTGAACCGCTTTCATCGTTATATGTTATAATGAGTTTGCATTTGACTTCACCACTATTTACCCCTGAATTTAATGAGAATACTCCATTTGCGTAATCGTCTTTTGATATCTTACCTAAATAAGCTTCGCTGTCTCCTGTAAAAGGCGATTCAATTTTTAGTTTTACATTATCTGCATCTGTAGTACCAATGTTTTCAATTTTTAAGGTTAATACGAAAGGTTCATTTTGAACTATTCTTGTTGGATCTGTTGTCCTTCTACCAAGTTCCAATTGAGGTTCTCCAGTTATTTTTAATCCAAGAACTTCATTCTGAGTATATGTAACTCCTAAATTATCTTGGAAAGACAAAACTATCGACATAATATGATTTTTAGGCGTTACATTTTTTCCAATAGAGATATCATAAGAAGCTACTACGTATTCACCCGTTTTAACATCTTGGAATGTTTTTGTAAGCGAAGAGGATATTGGCACAATTTCTGAATCTTTTGTATCTAACGTAACTTTTAGCCATTGTAGTCTGTTACCGCCAACATTTTTTAATTTCAAATCAACGTTAAATACTGTTCCTGGGTTTACAGTTTTTCCTTTAACTCCGTCAATTGTAAAATTATCTACGCTAACGAGTGTGTCTCCAATTATCTTAACCTCTATCTCTTCAATGTATCTCTCTCTGTTAGTTTCTATGACAACCGGTATCTTGTAGTTTCCATAGGCAGTCCCACTGTCAACATCTAATACAAAAAATGCACTTTTTGGTGTTGTTGTCAAATTTCCAATTACAAATTGGTCAGAATCTTTATAAGAAGCAGAAAAAGGTGGAGTAAGAGTAAGATAAACTTTTACGCTCTGAAACTCTAATGAAGTTTCATTGTTTATTGTTACTGCAACTAAATTATTTTCTGTTCCGGCTTTTAGAGATGAGCCTTGAAGTACTATAACATCAAAATCTTTATCGGATGCCGTCACAAACATAGACGATGATAGGAACAACATCCCAATCAATAAATAAATTATTCCACGCATAATAACACTTCCTAAGAGTAATTAACTTGAAGTTTGTTATGGAATCCTTCTTATATATTTTTCGACTCTATTACTATTTTAGATTAAATATTTAAACATTTGATAAATTAACTGGATAAAGGTGTATAAATGAGTGAATTAAAATTTCCCAAACCTTACCTACATGAACATGAGAAGGTATGTAATGTTAATGAACTATATGAGCAGAAACAGACATTTGGTGAAAAGGCATCAGACTGGGCTACTTCTAAGATAGGTTCTTGGGGATTTATAGCAATTCAATCTATTATTTTAGTACTATGGGTTTTATTAAATATTACGGCATGGATAAATAAATGGGACCCGTATCCATTCATATTTTTAAATCTAGTAGTATCTTTGTTTGCGTCTTATACTGCCCCTGTTATAATGATGAGTCAGAATAGACAAGATGCCAAGGCTAGACTTGAAGCACGTAATGACTATCTTATTAATCTTAAGGCAGAAGAAGAGATTAGAGTTATCCTAGAAAATTTAGAAGCTCAGAATAACGCAATTCAAATGATTTATAATAAGTTATCAGCACTTGAAAAACCTATAACCAAAAAATAGACTATAAGTGATAATTTGAAATATAAAAAATTTAAATCGCTGGGTGTTATATACGCACTAACTATATTCTTATTTGGCGGATTAAGCAATTCCATACCGGATAGTTTTATAGAATATGGATCCATAGGAATATTTATTGCAGGTATTCTGTATGTATTCTCTTTTACAGCTCCTATTGCAACTGCTATGATTTTGATTTTTTCGATTAATAAAAATATATTATTTCTTGGACTTATTGCTGGAATTGGATCTTTGATTGGAGATTTAGTCATATTTCATTTTATTAGAATATCCTTTATGGATGAAATAAGTGAATTATCAAAACACAGAGCGGCTATATTCGCATCTAATAAAATTTCAAAAAAATATAGAAAATACTTAACATATTTTCTTGGATCTTTCTTCATTGCAACTCCTCTACCTGATGAAATTGGAATAGCGATTCTTGCTTCTTCAAAAGACGTACAAATGAAACACTTTAGCATTATTTCTTATATACTTAATACAGGCGGTATTCTTTTGATTGTTCTAATTAATAATCTATTATAATGTAAATTTTATTTGATAGTCGGCATAATTTATACATTTTTTTATCCTTAACTTTAAAAAGCATAAATAGATTTATACTTAACATGTCAAAACACCTTGTTATCATAGGCGCTGGCGCTGCCGGACTTCCAGTTGCTTCGCACGTTAGAAAAAAAAACAAGGACATAGAAATAACTGTTATTACTGACCGTGAATATTTTGCCTATAGTCCCTGTGGGATACCGTTTGTTCTTTCAGGTGCAATTTCTTCATTTGATAGTCTTATTATGAGAAACGAAGAGTATTATAGGGATCTAAACATAAATTTAATTAACAGAACTAGTGTGACTAGAATAGATATCGATAATAATTCTATCCTTTATGGAACTGAGAAAATTAAATATGATATTCTAGTTATAGCAAGTGGTGCTAAACCTATTTCACCCCCAATTCCAGGTATAGATCTCGAAGGCGTATATTTCCTCAATTCCCTTGAAGATGCTTTCAAAATAAGTAACGCTATAACTTCTAGTAAAAATCCAACAATAATAGGGGCTGGGGCAATCGGCCTTGAAATGGCACATGCTTTCCTTAAAAAAGGTCTTAAAGTTAGAGTAATAGAAATGAAAGATCATGTTCTTCCAAATTTACTTGACAAAGATATGGGAGACATAGTATCCGAATATTTGAGTTCATTAAAAATGGAGATACATACATCTACTGTTGCATCTGCACTTTTGGGAGATAAAAAAGTAGAGTATATACAAGCTAATGGGAACAAGTATCCTACTGATTTAGTATTAGTCTCTGTTGGAGTCAGACCTAATGTTAAATTGGCAGTGGATGCTGGAATAGAAACAGGTGCTACCGGTGGTATTATAACAGATGCATCACTTAGGGTAAAAAGAAAAGGAAGATTTATTGAAAATGTATATGCTTGTGGCAACTGTGTTGAAGCAACAGATATCATTACACATAAACCCACTATTAGTGCATTAGGCTCCACAGCAATAAGACAAGGGATAGTAGTAGCCGACAATATATTAGGGAAAAATTCTGTTTTTGGATCCATATCAAGCCCAAGTATAGCAGTCGTGGGTGAACTAGAAATTGGATCTGTCGGAGTAACAAAAGAAAAAGCCATAGATTATGGGATATATCCAATAGAGGGAAAAGCCCGTGGCTTAACTAGAGCTAGATATTACCCTAGAGGAGAAGAAATATATGTTAAGATTTTATCCGATAGCGATTATAGAGTAATTGGAACTCAAGTTATTTCCAAAGAAGGCGTTAAAGGTAGAATTGATGCAATGTCTCTCCTAATAGGGAGAAAAACAACTGTTCATCAAGTTGCAACATCTGAAACTTCTTACGCACCTCCGATATCTAGTGTTTTAGATCCTCTAACCATGGCGGCAAGAAAAATAATAGAGCCCGAAGAATGAATAATCTTACTAGATTTTAAATATTAATTTAAGTAATTTAAAGATAATTAAAATAGGTGTATATTATGGATAGAAGATTTTGGATTATAGCATTCTTATTGATTACTACAATATTTTTTTCTTATATGTTTCATATTCAAAATCAAAGAGTAAATGCCCAATTGGATATAAACAATATGTTAAAAGAAAAATTAGACCAATCTTATTTGATAATTGATACAGCAAATTCAACTCTTAAAGATAAAAAAATATTACTCGATGAAAAAATAAATTATTTAAATCAATTGGCTCTTGAAGAAAAATCTCTTCAAGAAAAACAAAATGATTTGACCCTTCAAGTTTTTTCGTATAGAGTGTATGAAACTAATGATCCTAGGGATTTTGTAGATGTTAATGATCCTAAAGTTCAATATACGCTTAATCAAATTATTAAACCTTCAATGGGAGATGGGGAGAAAGTACGGGCGATATTTAACTATGTAAGGGACGACATAATAAAAGAAGAAAAATTAACTCGTAATGGCAGAATTGATTACTGGAATTATCCTAAAAATATTATTGATACTAAAAAAGGGGAATATGAAGATAAAATTATTCTATTAATATCTATGCTTAGAACTGCTGGATTTAATGAAAGTGATGTAGAAGTAGTTGGAGCAAAATTAGAATTAGCAGGTTCGACTTCATCAGACATATGGGTTGAACTAAAATTTAATGGAAGGACGTATTTACTCTTGCCTAGGCTAAATAATAATTATGACTCATTCAATAAAGATGAAATTTATTCTTTATATAAAGTAGAAGAGTTGTATAGATTTAATGACAAAAAATTGGTGGGATTATAAATTGAATGTTAAACAGATAGATAGGTTAATTATTGTTATGGTTATTATCTCATCTATAATTTTTGTATGTTATACAATTAAATATTCTGAGTATAATAATCTATTAAAAGAAGAGAATACCCTAGAGAAGGACTTCTATTTCTATGGCCAAGAAAAAGCTAATTTAGAGGACAGAATAAAAGTAACAGAAAACAGCATTAAATCTGAGGACATTAAATTATCAGAAATTCAAAAAGCTATTGTCCAAAGAGAACGGGATATAAAGGATTTAGAAAATCAATTAATAGGATATGAAAAACTAAAAAAGAATGATATGACTTATTTTATTACCCCTGATAATGAAAAGGTATTATCCCTTGCAGAAAACATGAATAACAACGATCCAGTTGAAATATATGAATTTGTACGCGATAAAATTAAATATGTTGAGGATTATACCACACATGATTTTAGATTTGAATACTGGCAACTCCCCGAGGAAACAATAAATCTTGGAACTGGAGATTGTGAGGATCAAGCAATTTTATTATGTACTCTATTTAGATCTAAAGGTTATTCTTCGGACGACGTAAAAGTCGCATTTGGATTGACATCAGGAACTAATGGCCATGCTTGGGTAGAACTATTCTATAATGGAGACTGGGTAGTCTTTGATCCAACAAGCAATTCAAATAGTTATGTTGAAAAAACACGCTATTATTCTTTAGTGAATATTAATTATAAAGGCTCTTTTAACGATATAACTTACGAAGTAATCGAATAAATTAGTCAATTACTATTAAAGCGTCAACTGCAACTGCCCCCTTTTCGTAAACAAAGACGGGATTAATATCAAGTTCTTTAATTTCTGGGAAATCGGATACTAAATTAGATATTTTCATTATCATATCTACAAGAGCATCAATATCAGATGGTTTTTCACCTCTTACACCACAAAGCATCTGATAAGATCTTATTTCGTGAATCATGCTGTATGCATCTTCTTTTTCTATAGGGACAATTCTAAATGAAACGTCTTTTAACACTTCTACAAAAATTCCACCAAGGCCAAACATAACGACGTGACCAAATTGTTTATCTTTTGACACGCCTATGATAACTTCTCTTTTTTTAGGCATCATATGCTGAACTATAACTCCCCTTAGATCGGCATTAGGATTATACTTTTTTGAATTTTCTAGGACTTTTCTGTAAGCCTCAAGAATATCCTCGGCTTTTGAAAGATTTAGGAATACAGCACCTGCATCAGTTTTATGCTGAATATCGGGAGATTCAATCTTTAATGCTACAGGGTATTCAACATGTCTTGCAATTTTTAATACTTCAGATTCAGAGGTAGCTATACCTTCTTTAGGTACTTGTATTCCGTAAGCTTTGATAATCTCAGTAGCTTCATGTTCCATCAGAGCAGTTCTACCTTCAGCCCTTACAGACTCCAATATTTTCTTCACTTTGTCTATGGATATCCCCCCTAACAATTGCATGATTGATTAATGCATATGCCGCTCTTGCAGTTCTTTCAGGTGTGGGATAAACTGCTAATCCTCCATCTTCTAATTTTTTAACATAGTTTGACACGATTTCTCCACCTGTACAAAGAACTATTATGGGCTTATCTGCTTTTTCTTTTATTTTTAATATGCTGTCTATTGAATCAAATGATAAAGTTGGAACTTGAAGTAATAAAATAACTATTATGAGACCAACATCTTTGTCATTTAAAAGCGCCTCTAATCCTATTTCAAATCGCTCTTTGTCTGCATCCCCGACTAGATCCATAGGATTTGATACAACTACTCTTTCTGGAAATCTTTCTTTTAGGATTTTGGTAGTTCTCTCACTTATTGTTGCAAGTCTAAGATTATTTATTTCGAGTGCATCGGCAGTCATTACCCCCAAACCCCCGGCATTGGTCAATACCGCAATACCATCACTTTTTGGGTATATTCCTTTTTCCAATAATTTTGCCATATCAAATAGTTCTTCAAAGTTCTTTGTACGAACTACATGTGCTTGTTTAAACGCTGCATCGTAGATTATGTCTTCACCTGCTAAGCTACCCGTGTGACTTGAAGCTGCTTTTGCGCCAGATTTAGTTGTTCCAGATTTTAAAGCAAGAATAGGTGTTTTTTTTGATACTTTTTTCGCTGCTTCCATGAATTTAAGTCCTCTTCGGATACCTTCTATGTAAAGACATATCACTTTTGTGTTATCGTCCAGGTCCAAATAATTTATTAAGTCTGCTTCATTTACATCGATTTTGTTTCCATAACTTACTACTTTTGACATCCCAATTCTTTCTTTACTAGTCCAGTCTAATATAAGGCCTGCAAATGCTCCGCTTTGTGAAAGAAAAGAAATTTTGCCTTTACGAGGATAAGATATTTTATCTTTAGACAAAAATATTGTATTTACACCAGAATAATTATCATATACGCCAATACAGTTAGGTCCAATTATTCTAATCCCATACTTTTTTGCGATTTCAAGTAATTCTTCTTCTCTTGCCTTTTCTCCAATTTCTGAAAATCCACCGGAAATGATTACTACTCCTTTGACTTTTTTCTTTCCACATTCTTCAAGTACAGTTCCAACAATGGCCGCAGGTACAGCTATAACTGCCATATCAATATCTTTAGGGACTTCTAAAATATTTTTATAACAAATTTTTCCAAATACCGGTCTTTGCTTTAAGTTAACTGCATAGACTTCTCCTTTGAAACTATCAAGCATATTCTTCATAATTTCATAACCGATACTTCCAACTGAATCTGATGCACCTATTACGGCCACAGAGGAAGGATTAAAAAAGAAATCTAAATCTGACATTCACTCACGTTTATAATTTACTTTTATTTGTTTAAATATATTTGTACTTAGGAAATATAAAATTTATTTAGAAGATTTTAGAACATTGTTGATTTTTTCTTTTAGTATTTTATTAATTATACTGCCGTCAACTTTTCCTCTAAATTCTTTCATACAAATCCCCATAATTGGAGATATAGCTCTATCCCCTCTTTCAATTATAAACTCTCTTTTATCTGAGATTATTTTATCAATTGCCGCTTCAATATCAAAATTGTTGGTGATTGAGGAGTATTCGGATAATAATTTATGCATATCCTCTCCCTTTGAAACTCTCTTGAGAACTTCTTCAATTCCTTCTTTTGCAATTATTCCATTTGATACCTTTTCAAATAATATGTAAAGAGCCTCGTCTTCAGTTATGTATCCTTCTTCTCTTTCAAGATTTTTAGATAGGTCTAGAGTTTTTATAAAAATACTTGGTTTTATATCAAGATCTTTAGAAACTTTTTCAAAAAGCTCAGGACTTTCATATACTATTCTCTCGGCTTCTTCTCTTTTTAGTTCATATCGTGAGACAAATCTTGTTACTCTCTCATCGAAAGTTTCAGGAAGATTTTCTCTGATATTATCAATTAACTTATCATCAAATAAGAAGGGCAATATATCTGTTTCAGGATACATCCTTGCTCTACCTGGTAAGGGTCTAGAATATTTAGAATTTCCATCCTCCAATGCATCTCTAGTCTCATTAGGAACTCCTGTGAATGCTTTTTTACATCTTTCATATATCTCTTCAAGAGCCTTGTGGCAAATATCTTCTTTTCCTGCAACAATTACAAAAGAATCTTTATCTTTAACCCCTAATTTTGCAATTATACTATTAACTTCCTCTTGAGAGATACCATAATTTGGAAGTTCATCTATATGGAATAAACCAGAAAGCCCATATGTTTTTGCATGATCTGCTAATTCAGTTCCGAATCTTCTTCCTTTCTGAATCTCTGTTCCAAGTATATCCCTAAAATAATTTAATTTAATACCAAATACTCCACCATTCTTTTTTATAGAATTAGAGATTATCTTTGAGCTAGTATTAACGAATATTTGAGTTAAAGAAACAAATTCAAATTTAAGATCTTTTTCAGAGCCTCTCTTATTTAGTTCCTTCATTATTGATACAAGAGCTACTTGTCTTTCAATCTCCCTTTGAATCCAGACAGGGATCATATCAAGTTTCTGAACCCCTTTAAGTTCTACTCTACCTCCTTCTTTTATAGATACATTCAAATCTTGTCTTATTGTACCTAAGCCTCTTTTTACTTTTCCAGTAGCCCTTAAAATTTGTCCAATTTTATATGCAGCTTCTTTTGCCTGATCCGGGTTTGATATATCTGGGCCTGTAGCAATTTCAATCAGAGGTATACCAAGACGGTCTAATCTAAATGTCTTAGTATTCTCATCTTGATTGATTAGTCTTGCAGCGTCTTCTTCAAGACATACGGATAAAATAGATACTGACCCACTATTTGTTTCAATTGATCCATCCGTTGCTATAAGCATAGTTCTCTGAAATGCTGATGTATTTGATCCATCAAGAACAGTTTTTCTCATTACCTGAATTTCTTCGATTATTTTAGAATTTAATAATAAAGATACTTCAGCGACTATTTTTTTAGCTTCTTCTGAAACTAAGTGAGGTGGTTCTTCATCAAGCTCAACTAGACAATTAGTATCATAATATTGATAGATGTATGTTTTGCCCCTCATGTATTCTTTTAAGGCTGCAACATCAACTTCTCCAATTTCTGAAGGAGTTGGTCTTAATCTTCTTTCGACTATGTAAATAGGATCATCGGTTCTGAGTATTGTAGGGCAATGGCAAAATAACTTTCTTTCAGTATCTAGTTGTTGATGAATCTCTAGTCCAACTTTAAGACCTAGAGTTTTAAAATCCACTCTTATCACCTTTTATTCTGTAATTTATTTCACCGACCATGTTATCAAGCATGTTTCTTTTGACTTCGAAATACTCATTTGTGTGCCCTAATATCCACGAAAGTTTTAGATATGCTGTTTCAGGTAACATGTCCTCAGCATATATAACGCCCATTTCTTCCATTATTCTGCCATTTGAATAAACAAACGGATCAACTCTACCAAAAAGACATTGAGTTGCAAACACGATTATTATTCCTTCTTCTCTAGCTCTTTTTATTGATTTTATCCAAGAGAATTTTTCATCTATTGTGTCAGTTGGAACGTGCCCTAAGGCCGATGCTTCAACTACCAAGCCTTTGTATCCCTTATCTATATAATAATTAATTATATCTGGATTAAAATTTGGGTATGCTTTAATGATTGCAGTCCTCTCTTCAAGTTCAACATCTGCAAACACCTCATTATCATTATTTCTTGGTCTGTAATCAGATAATTTCTCAATTTTTCCGTTCATATATACTCTAGCCAAAGGTGAAGTATTGACGGGCCTAAATGTATCTCTCCTTGTAGAATGCATCTTTCTAACTTTTGTTCCTCTAAGGACATTACAGTAAGTATCACTCATCTCACCATGCATTACAATAACTGATTCCCCTATATCTGAATGCCCAGCGATATACGATCCACAAATCAAATTCATTGAACCATCAAAACTACCCCTATCAGGACTTCTTTGAGCCCCTATCAAACATACAGGTTTAGATAGATTTTGTAACATGAAAGATAGTGCTGCAGAAGTGTAATGAAGGGTATCTGTTCCGTGAGTTATGATTACTCCTTGTGAGCCAGAGTTTAGTTCCTTTGCAGCTTCTTTAGCTAGGATTCTATAACATTCAAATGTCATGGATTCAGAGGCTATCTGGAAAGGAGACACAATATTTCTAAAAGAAGTTATATCAGAAAGCTCTGGCGCCATAAAAAAGATTTCTTCAGGTTTCATTAGCCACCTTACACCCCCAGTTTCATAGTCTACTCTAGAAGCTATTGTCCCACCTGTTGAAATTATAGATATTTCTGGTAAATCTGCTCTTTTTTTGAATTTTACCTCAGAAAATATCTTTGGCTTTTGTTTTTTTTCTATTTTACTAATAGTAACAGAATCTTTCCTAAAACCAATGTTATAACCATTAGAAAGTTTAACGATAATGGAATCTTTTTTAGGAGAAGGTATTACTATTCCATGATAAGTAACGTCTCCTTTTACTAATACAATTTCATCTCCAACTTCTGGTTCCATATTTAAAAATAAGGACAATACTATATAAGTGTTTTACATGTTAAGAAATAAGAAAAATGAAATAATATTTAAATAAAAAAATAATTTTATATTAGTATCCAAAGCCTCTAGCTTTCATGGCTTCTACGACTCTTTGAATGGCAACGACATACGAAGCTGTTCTCATGTCTATTTTGTATTTTTCTTTTGCTTCTATTACATCCCAAAATGCCTTTGTCATTTTTAGATCAAGTTTTTCATAAACTTCGTCGGCAGTCCAATAGTAGTTCATTAAGTTTTGAACCCATTCAAAGTAAGAAACTGTTACTCCTCCGGCGTTACATAAAAAGTCTGGAAGTTGGAATATTCCTTTCTTATGTAGTACCTCGTCTGCTTCGGGAGTTACTGGACCATTGGCAAGTTCAGCAATCATTTTTGCCTTTATCTTGTCTGCGTTCTTAGCGGTAATCTGATTTTCAAGAGCTGACGGACAGAGGATATCGCATTCAAGCATAAGTAATTCTTCATTGTTAATACTTTTTGCACCTGGGAAATTGGCTACTGAACCAGTTTTATTCTTATGTTCCATCACTTTATATGGGTCAAGCCCTGCTTGATTATAAATTCCACCTTGAGAATCAGAAACTGCTATAACTTTTGAACCTTGATCATGTAAAAACATGGCTATATAAGACCCTGCATTTCCATATCCTTGTACAACAGATGTTGTCTTTTTGATATCCCACTTTAGGTATTTTACTGCTTCTCTGATTGTATATAATGCACCTTTAGCTGTTGCATCCCCTCTTCCCAAAGAACCCCCTATAGATAATGGTTTACCTGTAATTACGGCGGGTGAATAATGTTGCCTAATCTTTGAGAATTCATCCATCATCCAACCCATAATCTTTGGGTTAGTATATACATCGGGCGCTGGTACATCCATCTCAGGACCAATGAATTTGTATATGGCGGCAATAAATCCTCTAGATAGTCTTTCAAGCTCTCTATCACTCATTTCCTTTGGATTACAGATTATTCCCCCTTTTCCCCCTCCATAAGGAATATCAACTACAGCACACTTCCACGTCATCCATGCGGCAAGTGCTTTTACTTCAGGAATAGAGACGTTCCAATGGTACCTTATACCTCCTTTTGTCGGCCCCCTAGCATCATTATAATGACACCTGTAACCAGTAAAAACTTTTACAGAACCGTTATCCATTGTAACTGGAATCGTTACCTCAAGAAATCTCTTAGGTTTTTTTAGCGCTTCGTATATGCCTTCGTCAAGTTTTAGAACTTTGTTTACTTTATCAAGTTGTTTTAATACGTTTTCAAAAGGATCTATGTTTTCCATAGAATACCTCCCCTTTTATTGCTTAAATTATCAAGTATATAAATCTTAGTTATTATATTTGGCAGAAAAATAACAAAAATGACATTAAATAGCCAATATAAATGTCATATATCCAATAAAATAAATTTGATCCTGAATATATGGCAATAAATTGTATAATTAAAAATAGAAGAAATGAACTAAGCCGTATATTATCCAATCTTTATATGTCCCCTTCCATTAATGAAATCATATAGTTATTAAATAGAAGATCCTTGCCTGAAAAACTCTCTCCGTGCCCTGGGAACACCTCTTTTACCTTAATATCGCATAATTTTTTTAGAGATTGTTTTAGATCATCTAGACTGCCAGAAGGAAGATCGTATCTCCCTACTGCACCTTTGAAAACTGTATCTCCAGAAAATAAATAACTTTTTTCCTCTTCTAAAAGACACATTGAACCTGATGTATGCCCCGGAGTATGAATTATTTTAAGGAGATAATCTCCAAGATCTATAGTTTCGCCTTCTTTTAATGGATTAACATTTTCATATCCCTTAAAGCTAGGGGTGAATCCCCAATAAAATGTTTTTTCAGTTGCATTTTTAATGTCCAAGTAATCCATTTCGTGTGCATAAATAGGTACTTCAAAAAACTTATTACCGCCGACATGATCGTAATGACAATGAGTATTTATTATAAAATCAATTTGAATGTCATTTTCATCAACATAATCATAGACTCTATAATTTTTGTGTGTTCCTGTATCGATTAAGGCAATTAAATCACTTTCAAGAATGTAACAATTAGAATCTATTCCAGTCGATTCGATGCAATGAAACATTTGATCACGTATAAACAAATTAGCATAAATTGTCTTGTATTTTACTTAGATTTTTAATGAATTCAGAGTTCTTCTTTGTAATTAAGACATATTTTAATATATCTTCAAGTCTTTTAACGGGCACTATTTTTATTAATTCCATCTTTGATTTTTCTATGTAAACGTCATCCTTGTTTGAGAATGGAATAATTACTTCCTTCATTCCACTTTCTACTGCAGCTTCTATCTTGGCTGTGACCCCACCTATCGGAAGGACATCTCCCCTAACTGAAAGAGAGCCTGTCATAGCCACATCTTGCCTTATTGGAATATCTTCAAGCGCAGAGATTACCGCTGTTGCAACCGATACACTAGCACTGTCCCCTTCGACACCTTCATATGCCTGAAGGAATTGTATTGTAATATCAAAACTCGATAAATCTTTCTTTGAATATCTCTTAATTAAAGAAGATACTATGGATATTGATTCCTTAGCTATTTCTCCAAGTTTTCCTGTAGCGATTACATTACCGTGGGACTTTGAAGAAGAAGGGGTTACTCCGACTTCTATAGGGGTAATAATTCCACTGCCCTCCCCCAATACTGCTAGTCCATTAACTTTTCCCACCTGTGCGCCTACTGAACCAAATATTTGATATGCTTTTTTCCTATCAATATAGTCGTCCGCAATCTGATGTTCAAGAGATCTTGAAAGTTTTCTAGCCTCAATAATATGTTCAACAGTTACAATATTATCTCCCCTAGACAATGCAACATCACCAGCTGCCCGAATCATTCCACCAAGCTCTCTGAGTCTTAAGGTAAGATGATTCTTCCTGTTACTTCTCCTTCTGGCTTCCTGAACTATTTCAGCTACTGCATCGAGTGAAAAATGAGGTATCTTCGCATCCTTTTTTACTTCTTGCGCAACAAATCTAACTATTTTTTTTATGTTTTCTTCTGTTGCTGGCATAGAATTTTCCATGAAAACTTCATAACCGTAGCCTCTAACTCTTGAACGCAATGCAGGATGCATATCTCTAAGAGTTTCAAGATTTCCTGCCGCAACTAAAACGAAGTCACAAGGAACTTTTTCAGTCCTGACCATTGCACCTGAACTCATTTCGCTTTGTCCTGTGATGGGATAAAATTTTTCTTGCATGCCTGTAAGTATAGCCTGTTGCATTTGAATCTTTAAAGTAGATATCTCATCGATAAAAAGAAGACCTTTGTGAGTCTTATGGATCATACCTGCTTCGACTCTCTCATGAGCTGGTGTTCCTAGACCTCCTGATTGGAATGGATCGTGTCTTACATCACCGAGTAAAGCTCCAGCGTGAGCACCAGTACCATCGAGAAACGGAGCATGATCCCATTTTGAATTATCAACTAATACTTTTGGAATCATGACCTGATTTTTAATTCTAAACGTCTGCATTCCAAAGAAAATTATAACTGCAAGGAACAAACCCCAAAGTAACTGTCCTTGTGTAAATGCAATAACAACAATTGCCCCAATAACAAAGAAGAAGATCATTCTTTTACTCTCTTCTTGTTTTTTTGCCATTGCTTTGTGCTCATCGATAATTAATCTTGCTTTACCTCTTGGAACAGTCCTTATCCTTGGCGTATTAGAATCGTCTGGATTTGGATATGCAAGGATATCTTCTAAATCTTCCTTAGGTAGAAGTTCAGCCATTGCCATACCAAGCATAGATTTTCCGGTTCCAGGTTCACCTATTAATAAAACATTCCTTCTTTGTTTAGCTGCTGTTTTAACTATTTCAACGGCGTGGTCTTGGCCAATAACCTGATCAATCAGATTTTCTGGTACTTCTATTTCTTCAGTAGTCGTGACGTCATAAAAAGATTTGATTTGGTCTCTAATCTTTTTAGTTTCTTCGTTGATATCGGCTAGCTCTTCATTGATTACTTCTACTACTTTATCTGATGTTTTTTTATTAGAAGAATTTTTCTTTGGCATTTTAATTTCCTCTAAAAAGGCTTTAGAAAGTATAATCTTAAGGCCTTTAAAAATATATCGTAATTATTGAGAGAAAAATATATTAATGATTAGGTATACCAAATTTAAGGTGTATATATGTATGTCACGTCACTCTCTTCAAAAGATACTATAAATAAATTAAAAGGGAATTATAAAATAATTGATTGTCATTTTGAAAGATTTCCAGATGGAGAAGGATACGTAAGATTTGAAGAAAAAGTCAAAAGTATTAAAGAAATACTGGTTGTCCAATCTCTCTATTACCCTCAAGATGAGCATATAATGCAACTTTTTTTTATGATTGATGCATTGAAAGACTTGAATATTAAAATAAATCTATTGGTACCTTACATGGCCTATGCAAGACAAGATAAAAGATTCAAGGATTGGGAATCTGTTTCAGGTATCTCTCTAGCTAAAATGATAGATAGATTAGATATTGAATCTAAATATACTGTAGACATACATGACATGAAAGTTACAAAAGCCATGAAAGGAGAAAATTTATCGGCAATGCCACTTATAGCAGATTATTTATCCAATCTTAACCTAATAGAACCAGTTATCATTTCTCCAGATAAAGGATCTGTAGAAAGAGCAAAAATAGTTGCAGAGCAAATGGAAGCAGAGTTTGATCATCTTGAAAAAACTAGGCTTTCAGGCGATACTGTAGAAATTAGACCAAAAGAGATAAACACAAAAGGGCGAGATGTCGCAATAGTCGACGATATTATCTCAACTGGTGGAACTATGGCAAATGCATGTGAAGTACTTAAGAGAGAAGGTACATTAAAAGTTCTATCTGGAGCCACACACCTCTTGATGATATCAAACGCCGAAGAAAGATTAAAAAAGGCAGGAATAGATAAGATATTTGGTTCAGATTCAATTCCCTCAAAGTTTTCAGACATTAGTATTGCAGGGATTATAGAAAAGGTATTTTAGGAGATACCATGATTGATCTTGGCGAGATAAAAAAATTAAGGAAAAAATTTGGGATAACCCAAAAAGAACTAGCAAAAAAAGCTGGGGTCACGCAAGCATACATAGCCAAACTTGAAAATAAGCAAATAGATCCTAAATTATCAACTTTCAATAAAATATTAAATGCCCTAGACGAGTTAAGGGCAAGGATGAAAAAGATAGAAGATGTTATGATTTCACCTGTAATATCTGTTAGGCCAACTGACAAAGTCACAGATGCAATAGCTATAATGGCAAAAAATAACATTTCTCAGTTACCTATTATAAATAATGGAACCCCCATAGGAAGCCTATCTGAGAAATCTCTCGTAAAGAAGCTTGGAATAGGAAAAATCTGTGAAAGTCCCGATATCACGGTATCAGAAATCATGGATGAAAGCTTTCCAGTAGTTTCAAAAGGACAAAGTTTCATTGAAGTTTACACATTGTTAAAAGAAAATCAGGCCGTTCTAATCGAAGAAACGGGAAAAGTAGTTGGGATTATCACTAGAGCAGATATTCTTGATAAGATATAGCTATTTTAATAGTTAATTTTAAAAACAAATATTCGTTCTTTTGGAAAAAGGAGGTCTTATATGCCAATAATTAATTTTAACATTACAAAAGCAGAAGTAGAAAAAAAGAAACTTGAGTCCGTCCCACAAGGCCCTATCAGTTTTACTCAAACTCCAAACATTAACTCGATAAAGGAGATTCAGATATCTGGGCCAAGCGGAAGGATGAATGTATTGGACGTCGATTTTGATTTTGTTTCAAAATATGAACCCGAAGTAGGAGCAGCTAGTATAAAAGGAAATATTTACTTCCAAGAAGGAGAAGAATTCAGAAAGAAAATAATCGAGCAATGGGAAGGTAAGAAAACTTTAGACCCAAAATTCTTCGATGAAGTAATAAATGGAATAAACACCAGATGTTACGTTCTTTCAATGATGTTAGTAAAAGAACTTGGTCTTCCAGTTGCAACTCCATTCAGATACAGCGCAACACCAACAGAAGCTCCAAAAGAGACAAAATCTAAGAAGAAATAAATCTTTATAGTATAATATATTATTTTTCTTTTAATTAAAATATATTTTTAAATTATTTAAATTAATTAATTGGATGGCTACACCATCCATGAAAAGCCTTTTATAAATCAATTATAAGGAAAACTTTGGTTAGTTAACCTAATTTTAATCGGTTGGCTACATAAAGGAGGAGATTATTTGGCATTAAGGGAAATGACACCATATAGAAGATTTATGTCAGCTATGACTGGTGGAAGAGTTGATAGAACACCTGTCATGGTCCTTTCTAACTTTTGTAAAGAATTAATGGCTTCAACAAATGTAACTTGGCCAGCATGTCAGACTGATCCAAAGGTCATGGCACAGTTCCAGGCAGGGCGATATGAAGTTTGGGGTCTTGATGTTTTGATATCCCATAACGATTTAGTATCTGAGGCAACAATGCTTGGGGCAGAAATAGATCTCGGAACAGATCTTAGACATCCATCGGTATTGAAACATGCACTTGAAAATACTGATCCAACAAAATACAACATGCCAAAAGATGTTGTATCAAAGGGAAGAAATCCAATAGTAGAAGGTTCTACAAAGATTCTCGTTGAAAAATATGAAAATTTAGTACCTGTTTTAAGAACAGTTACAGGACCAATGACTATTGCAGGTCACCTTTTCGGTGTTGACAGAATATTAATGTGGTCAAAACAAGAAGAGAAGAAATTTGAAGCTTGTCTTGATATTTGTACTGATCTTTGTATAGAAATCGTTAGAAACTCTGTTGATTCAAGCGGGGCAGATGGATTTTACATGCCCGATCCAACAGCATCAGGAGACTTATTGGATCCAAAAGACTTCCAGTACTTCCTTGAACCAAGATACAGAAGACTAACTAAGGAAACAAAAGATGTTGTATCTATGTTACATATCTGTGGTGACACAAGGGGATACATGGACAGAATTCCACATTCTGGATTCGACGCTTTCTCATTTGAAGCCCCAGGTACCTCAGTTAAGGAAGCTAAAATGGGTCTTGGAGACAGAATTACACTCGTTGGAAGTTTAGAAACTATCCCAGTCGTCATGATGGGAAAACCTGATTATGTTTACACCCAGTCTTTAAGGGATATCACAGATGGTGTAGATATACTATCACCAGCTTGTGGTACACCACCAATGACTCCAAATGCAAACATCAGAGCCATGGTAGAAGCCTGCGAACCAAAGAAAGTCAAGAGAAAAGTTGTTGCACTAAGCAAAGAGGACATCATAAAGAAATACACACCAGCCAAGAAAGAGCTTGCTGAAATTACACAAGCAGTAATGGTAGGAGACGCAGTAACTGCAGAGAAACTCGTAGTAGCAGCGCTTGGCAAGGGAGTAAAGCCAATTGACTTAGTAGAAGAAGCATTATTACCTGGTGCAATCGGAGTAGCAGAGATGTACGACGGTGGATATGCATTCGTCCCTGAAATCTTACTTGCAGCAAATGCAATGAAGAAAGGTATCAGCCACTGCCAGAGCGCAATGGGAGATGTTAAGCCAAAGGGTAAGATTGTAATGCATGTCGCATTCGGTGATGTTCACGCCATTGGAAAAGACATAGTAAAGTCAATCTTAATTGCAAAAGGCTACGCAGTAACTGATCTTGGAGCAAGCGTTCCATGGGAAAAAGTAGTTGAAGCTGTAAAGAAGGAAAAGCCAGATGTAGTATCTGGAACTGCATTAATGACAACAACAAGGACTGCATTCCCCAAAGTAGTTGAGCTTATGAAGAAGGAAGGCATTGCCATCCCATTCATTACAGCCGGTGGGGCAGTCGATCCAGCATACGCTGAAACAATGGATTTCGCCATATACTGTAAGGGACCAGGTGACGCTGAACCTGTCTTTGAAGGTATAAGAAAAGGCAAGAAGTGGCAACAGATCAGAGAAGAAGAACACAAGAAATACAAGTAATTTTATTTTATTTTTATTATTATTTTTTAATTATTTTTTCGATATTTTATTTGGAGAGAGGACTCTCTGAAAAACTTTTTATATTTAGAACTTTATATTTTACTTTAAGGTTGATTATATGAAAAAGATTGCTATTATTGGAGGAACTGGTGGACAGGGCACGGGTCTTGCCCTTAGATGGGCAAGAGCTGGACACGAGATTTATATTGGATCAAGAGAGGAAAGTAAGGCCTGTGCATCTGCCGATAGCTTAAAGACAATATGTATTGATGTTGCATGTTCTTTAATGGAAATAGAAAGGTCTGACTTGGAAACAATAAAAGAAAAGGTACCTGAAGCAAAGATTTCTGGATTCGATAACCTTGAAGCTGCAAAAAGAGCAGATATAATCCTAATTAGCGTCCCCTATTCATTCCTTATACCAACAATAGCTTCTATAAAAGAGGCATTAACTGAAGGTAAGATAGTTGTTTCTGTAGTTGTTCCTCTTTCAACGGCCGTTGGTGGAAAGGCAACGACTATCATCTCACCATGGGAAGGTAGTGCTGCAGAAGTTATACATAGTATGGTCCCAGAAAATGTTCAGGTTATCAGTGCATTCCAGAATGTAAGTGCCGATAGACTTTCAGAACTTGCTAATCCAGTAGATTGTGACGTTATAGTATGTGGTGGCTCAAAAGAAGCAAGAAAAGAGATAATGGACCTTGCTAGGGACATAAATGGCGCAAGAGCAATCGATGGCGGCCCACTGCAAAATGCAAGACTCATAGAACCCATAACAGCTCTACTAATAGGAATGAATATTAGATACAAAGTAAAAGAAGGTATGGGGATAAGATTTACCTACCTACCTGAATAATAATTTTTATTTCTTTTCTGAATATAATCCTTCTTTTTTATTGAACACCTCTATTATGTTTCCGTCTGGATCGTAAAAGTAAAAGAATCTCTTGCCATTGATTTTTGGATGTGGATGTGATAGTGTTACGGGCTCTGAAACTGTTTCTATACCCTTATCTACAAATTTCTCATGCAAAGCATCTACATCTTCAACTTCAAATGCAATATGATTGAATACTGATGGACTTTCTATAAGTCCGTTTTGGAATTCTGCCAGTTCTATATTTACACCGGATTTCTTATCAGTTAATACTGCAAAAACGACGTCAAATCCGTCTATGCCAGTTACTTTTTCAAACTGTTCACCACTTATCGGATGCTCAAAGACTGTTTCCAGACCCAATGTTTCTTTATAGAATCTTTTTGATCTTTCTAGATTTGAAACAAGTATAGCCATGTGATTTAGAGTTGACATGATTATTTTAATAAAAAGATAGTTTTAAAGGTTTTGAGTTGTGCATAATTACTCTTATGCACCATAATAATTATTCTATATATTAAATAAATAAAAAATATCAATATACAATAAAATTCAACTACTACTCTCGAGTTTTTAGTTTCCCGACTACCTTCGCGTACTTCGATATGTTTTTTCCTCTAGTTTTTTCAGCGACCCTTGTCAGTCCATTCTGCTTGATAGAAAGAAATTCTAATTCTTTTTTCAATTTTAGGTAGTGCTCGTATCTGCGCAAATCAAGCTTTCCATCCCTAATGGCATTCTTAACCGCACATCCTGGCTCATTTCTATGTGAACAATCTCTAAATTTGCATTGTCTAGAAAGAAGTTCTATGTCGTCAAACACCTGATTAATGTCCTCATCTTCGGACCATAATTGAAGTTCCCTCATCCCTGGATTGTCAATGATCATACCTCCTTTGGGGAGTATAATCAACTCACGAAATGTCGTAATATGTCTTCCATGACTATCCCATTCCCTGACTGAGCCTACCTTCTGGCGATTGAAACCAAGTAGTTTATTGGTAATAGTAGACTTGCCAACACCCGATGAGCCTAGGAGGGCAACTGTCTTCCCTTTACCAAGATATTGATAAAGCTCGCCCACACCTTCATTCAATTCAGCACTAACGGTGTGTATAGGGATTGTTGGTGCTATTTTCTTTAGTTCTTGAATTCTATCTTCAAGTCCGATACAGATATCAGCTTTATTCAGCACTAAGACGGGTTTTGCACCACTTTTCGAAACTAGCATTAAATATCGCTCAATTCTTTGTATATTGAAATCTTGATCAAGCCCAGATACAATCCAAACTGTATCAACATTGGATATCATGACCTGCTCTTCGGTGACCTTTCCTGGAACTTTTCTAGAGAATTTGCTCTTTCTTGGAAGGACTGCATGGATAGTTCCTTTAGTGTTTGATTGAATCTTTAGAGCTACCCAATCACCGACAACAGGGAGTTTATTTTTTTCATCCGCCTCAAATCTAAGTTTACCTGATATTCTGCCCTCTATTTCTCCGTTTTTTGTCAACAAAACGAAATTTTTGCGTTGAACTTCACTAATACGTCCCGGGATAAGTCCTTCTTCTTTGTATTTGGCAAAATTATCTTCAAAGAAGAAATCCCAACCAATTGCTTCAAGGTCAAGGTTAAATTGATCCATTGTATGCACCTAACTACTAAAAACAATAATATTAGCATTATAAAAGATTTGATGTTTTAGATAAGATTTTAATATATGTCCTAAGGTATTATCGTAATGATTATTCGAAGAGCTCATCTAAATGATTTTCCCAAAATACTAGAATTAAACAATAAAGAATCCAAGTGGGTAGGTAATAAGGACATCAATTTCTTTCAAAAATATATGAATATCTCCTTTTTTAATGTAGCAGAATACAACGGTAAAATAATTGGATTCTTGATGGCAATGAATCAGAATACTGAATATGATAGTATCAACTTTCTATGGTTTAGAGAAAAATATGATAGATTCTATTATATAGATCGGGTAATTGTAGACGAATCAATAAGAGGCAAGGGTATCGGGTCTCTCCTCTACAAGGAACTACTAGATAAAAGGGAAGATGTCCCATTAGTGGCAGAAGTATCAATTGAGCCATCGAATGAAGGCTCGGTAATATTCCATGAAAAAAATGGTTTTATAGAAGTAGGGACACTGACATCTGGAGATAAAAAAGTAAGGATGTATTACCTAAAGTGAATAGATTTTTATAAAAAGAATCCAATATAATATTAGGTAGAGTATGAAAAAGGAAAAGCCTATTGAAAACACTCGTATGCACGGATATATAAAAATCTGTCCAAATTGCGGTAGTACCGATGTTTCTGTTGAATCCTTTAATTATATGGTTAGGGACATCTGCAAAGAATGTGGTTATGGGAGCATCAAAGAAAGTTTATTTGTAACTGACCTTATTTACTTCCCAGAGATTCCTGAAGCTAGAATAGAAGAATTTAGAAAAGAAGTAATTGAGAAAAGAACAGATAAAAAGAAGGTTAAAAAGGTATAAAATAATTCTTTATACTCTATCCATGTTCTTTATGATTCTTTCTCCGAACTCTGAGCATTTTACCTCTTTGGAGCCTTCCATCTGCCTTGCAAAGTCGTATGTGACGTATTTTTCGTTTATTGTGTTTTCAAAGCTCTTTTCAACTAGGGCTGCAGCTTCGTTCCAACCAAGGTAATTTAGCATCATGACACCTGAAAGCAATAATGACCCCGGGTTTACTTTATCCATACCTGCGTATTTGGGTGCAGTTCCATGTGTCGCTTCAAATACTGCATAGCCGTCTCCAATGTTTCCTCCTGGTGCTATACCAAGTCCTCCGACTTGAGCTGCTAGAGCATCTGAGAAGTAATCGCCATTAAGATTTGGCATGACAAGTACGTCATACTCACTTGGCCTCAAGAGAATCTGTTGGAACATATTATCTGCTATGGCGTCCTTAAGAACTATTCCAGAATCTTTGTACTCTGTATATGGAATTATCTTCCCTTTATATTCTTGATTTGCAAGGTCATATGCCCAGTTCTTGAATGCACCTTCTGTGTATTTCATTATGTTTCCCTTATGGACAACTGTCACCGATCTTCTATTGTTTTCTAGTGCAAAATCAAATGCTTTTCTAACAATTCTTTTTGTTCCAAACTCAGAGATTGGTTTAATACCTATGCTTGAATTCTTCCTTATTTTAACACCAAACTGCTTTTCAAGATAAGAGATCACGCTATTTGCCTCATCAGACCCTGCAGCCCATTCTATTCCAGAGTATACATCCTCGGTGTTTTCCCTAAAGACAATCATATCAACAAATTCGGGGTGCTTTACGGGTGATGGGATACCACTATAGTATCTAACGGGTCTTATGCATGCATAAAGATCAAGGACATGCCTAAGGGTGACATTAATACTTCTTATACCGCCTCCAACGGGGGTAGTCAATGGCCCCTTTATGCCAACGACACATTCTTTTATCTTTTCAACAGTCTCATCTGGTAGCCAGCTTTCAGTTTTGTTGAAAGCCTTCTCTCCAGCCAAAACTTCGGCCCAGTATATCTTTCTCTTGCTTCTATATGCCTTTTGGACTGCCGCATCAAGAATTCTTTGTGAAGCCTTCCAAATGTCAGGCCCTATTCCATCTCCTTCTATGAAAGGGATTATCGGATAATCAGGAACATTAATTTTCCCTGATTCTATTGTGATTAAATCTCCATCCATTTTATCTCCTCATCTTTTCATAAACGTAATTTAAGGCTCCACCTGCCTTCAATAATTCTAGGTCTCTACCTAGTAAGCTCTTGCTGAGTTTGTAACTCTCCTTCTTTGTGAGATTCTTACATACAACGTTACTGAAATCACCAATTTCAATAACTAATTCATCGCCAAAATCAATCTTATCGTAGTCCTTCTCGTTTGAGAATGTCAGTGGGACTATCCCAAAGTTAACTAAGTTCGCCTGGTGTATCCTTGCAAAGCTTTTTGCAATTACCGCTCTTACCCCAAGATACATCGGTGCAATCGCTGCATGCTCCCTTGAAGAGCCTTGCCCATAGTTTGCCCCGCCAACTATGAATCCTCCGCCTTTCTCCTTTGCCCTTGCAGCAAAGTCTTTGTCTATTCTCTCAAAAGTGTACTCAGATATCTTCGGGATGTTTGATCTCAAAGGAAGTATTTTTGCTCCGGCCGGCATAATATCATCGGTAGTGATGTTGTCTCCTGTCTTTAGAAGGACTGATCCTTTTAGGGGATCTTTTAGTTTTTCATTCCTTGGAACAGGTTTTATGTTTGGCCCTCTTACTATTTCAACATTCTTTCCATCTTTTTGAGGGAAAATAAACATGTTATCATTGATATAAAATTTATCTGGCATTCCTGTTTTTGGATATTTTCCTAGTTTCCTTGGATCTGTTATAACACCATTTAGAGCTGAGGCTATGGCAACTTCAGGACTTACTAAGTAGATGTCCGCATCCTTTGTTCCACTTCTACCTTTGAAGTTCCTATTAAAAGTTCTAAGAGATGTCCCTTCAGATTGTGGTGCCTGCCCCATGCCGATGCAAGGACCGCATGTACATTCCAACATTCTTGCTCCTGAATCAACTATGTACTGGAATAATCCATCTTCAACAATCTTTGTCAATACTTGCTTTGAACCTGGGGAAATAACTAGACTGACATCACGGTGTACTGTTTTGTCTTTGAGTACTTGTGCAACTAGAGATAGGTCCTTATAAGAAGAATTAGTGCAACTTCCAATTGCAACTTGTGAAACTTTTGTTCCCTCAATTTCACTTACCTTCACAACATTGTCTGGCATGTGTGGCTTTGCAATCATCGGTTCTAACTTGTCTAAATCAATAGGGATAGTCTCAGAATATTCGGCATTCTTGTCTGCAACTAGCTTCTCCCATTGATTCCCCCTCCCCTCTGACTCCAAGAATTTCTTTGTGATATTGTCACTTGGGAATATAGAAGTAGTTGCTCCAAGTTCGGTACCCATGTTTGTTATTGTGGCTCTTTCTGGAACAGATAAGCTCTCAAGTCCTTTGCCTGTGAATTCAAAGATTTTGTTTACTCCACCTTTTACAGATAATCTTCGCAATAACTCTAAAATAACATCTTTAGCTGAAACCCATTCTGGAAGCTCTCCGTCAAGACAGACTTCTACAATATTGGGCATTTTCAAGTAAAAAGGCTCACCTGCCATTGCAAGCGCTACATCGAGCCCTCCGGCCCCAATTGAAATCATGCCTATGCCCCCACCAGTCGGGGTATGGCTATCTGAACCTAGAAGGGTCTTACCCGGGATGCCAAATCTTTCAAGATGTAGTTGATGGCATATTCCATTGCCAGGTCTAGAGAATACTATACCATATTTTTCTGCAACGCTCTGGAGGTATTTGTGATCGTCTGCGTTTTCAAACGAAGTCTGAAGAGTATTGTGGTCTACATAACTTACAGATAATTCAGTTTTTACCCTTGGCACGCCCATTGCTTCAAACTGTAAATAAGAAAGAGTTCCAGTAGCATCTTGAGTTAGAGTCTGATCAATTTTAATACCTATTAAGTTCTGTGGTTCCATCTCTCCCTCAACTATATGGGAAGAGATTATTTTTTCAGAAATATTATAAGCCATATAAAACACCAATATTAATTATAAGCTCTTTTCTTTGGTATATTGATTATGTTTTTAAATTTAGTGGATATAATTTGACAGAATATTGGCCAATAATAAACAAATGAATCTAAATATATTTATAATTCGATAGTTTTTATCTCTTCTATTTTGTCTTCTTTGTATTCTGCAATTGTAAGAGATTTTATCTTTCCACATATTTCAAAGTCTTTTGAGTTTAATTCATCTACAAGTTTTTTACATTCATTTGCATTTGTTGAATTTCCAACTCCTAGATGGGGCGTGTATTGGATAGCTAGAAATAATTCGTTCTTTAGTTTTTCAGAGTAAAGCTTATCATGAAGTTTCACTATGTTACTAAATCCTTCGTCTGGAACCAAGAATACATGCCAGTAATCGTTAAATGAATCTTTGTTTAGTACGGCACACCTGAGACAGAAACTAATCTCTTCCTGTCCCTTTGAAAGTTCTTCGACCTGCGAGATTACCTCTTTCTTATTTAGATTGAAGACAGGAAATACTATTGTGAAGTGAGGCTCTACAACATTATAGTAAAGGGTATCATACTTACTTCTCAGGTCTTGAATCTTCTGATGATCCTTCTTCTTAAGCTCCGGATAAGCGACAACTATCATTGACATAAATCTACATAAATTTTATCGAATAAAAATATATCTATCAAATCTATTAATTTACCAAAACTATTTATAGATATAAACCCAAAACTCATTGGTGATTGAATGTCTGAAGTTGCTAAAGTAATTGAAGTAGTTGGAAAATCTGAAATAAGCTGGGAGGACGCTGTAGCAAAGGCAGTATTTGTTGCTTCAAAGACAGTACATAACATCAAGGGCGTTGAAGTTGAAAAGTTGACAGGTAAAGTGACAGATGGCAAGATAACTAAATATAAAGCTACAGTTAAATTAATCTTTGTTGTTGAATAAATTTATTTATTTTTATTTAATTTTATGATATGCCAGAATCTTTTATATACATTACTTTTTGGGTTAGAAAGTTCTTTTAAAATTGAAGTTGCCCCACATGCAAATTCATAGGGCTTTTCCTTGTATAAAGATACAACGTCAGTTATTTCTAATTCTCGATAGGAAAGCTCCTGAACATTCCCATCTTCATTTTCATCAGAAATTATTGTTGTTGAATTCTGAGGTATAAATAATATATAACCTGTCATATATCCGACATTTATTGAATTTATATTGTCAAATCCAGTAAGGAGTTCACCTACCTTGGTAAATCTAAAAAGGTCATTTGCTGAAAAAAGATATTGTCGCCCATTAACATATACGAATATCTCTTCTCTAGCTTCCCTTAATGCTGTTTTGTCATTGACTTCTTCAAGAGTATTATTTCGAGAAAAAAGATTAAGTTCAAATGTTACATGCCCACCATTAAAATCAAATTTTGATGGATCAACTCTTCTCTTATCCGATCTCTTTTGAAGTATAGTTTTTTCTGTCCCCCTTATGATGGGAACAATATTTACCGATATGTGAGGTATTCTTAGGCTGCTATGTACAATATCTCTTCTGACAAATCCACAAACTTCTAGATTTTCATCTTCTTTTATGATTACAGGTAAGTACTCTTTATTTTCAGACATTATCCACCATCTACTTTAGAAATGGAATCTCGCCATGGATATTATTATATGTCCTTACCGCTTGCGGAGCTCCTATCAATAATCTTCGTGCGGTATTGTAAACGCTTGGTGTTTTTTCTGGATTTAGATTAGACATTATATCAACTAGAACTTTAATTAATGGTATGTGAAATTTCTCTTCCATATCATCAATATTTCCAAGGACCTTTATGGCATTTACAGTAGTATACTCATTTATTGATGAAATTTTTATTATCATGTCCCTAAAGAAATCTCGTCCTTCTTGAGTTTCTAGTGATTTCTTTCTGTTATGGGCAAATTGAACATAAAGCGCTCTTTGATCATTTGATTGCTCAATTCTAAAAGATTTTGATGACTCAATATTCTTCATTATTTTTATTGTGTCGTCACTACTGTTAGATGCAAGAATTCCAAGGAATGACTCCCAGCTTACTAGATTCTTTTTTGACCTTTCTTCTACATTTTTTAGAACTTGGAGTTTATCATTTGCAGAACTGTTTAGATATAAAGAAAATGCAGTCAACTTATCTGTGGCAGAATTTGAGGTATCGAGTTGCTCTTTGATTAAATGGTGAATGTCTTTGGTATCCAATGTAGATAGAATAGACAGAACTATATTTTTAACTTGTCTTCTTTTTATTTCTGTCCTCTTTTTTTCTATATAGTTATCCTCAGTAATAGGGTTATTATATTCTCTATAGATTTCTAAAAGGCCATTTTTGTATTTTTTTGCTATCCCGATAATTATATTTTTTCTGACATCGTATAACTTTGTGTAATGATGGGCATATTTCTTATCGTCTACTGATTCAAATAAAGTAACGAACTGACCGCCAGCCTTGTCCATTAGGGTTTCATCTGAAAGAAGTTCGTAGTATAGATCAATAGATTTTTCAGACGGTAAAAGTGAAGGATTTTCTATCAATCTCATTTTTTCTATATCAAATAGTTTATGGAAAGCAACATATCTAGAGACAATGTTTTTGTCTTTTTTGATTTGATAGATTAGAGCATCTACCGGCACGTCATATTTTATTTTGCCATAAAATGAGTAATCTCTATTTAAAGATAGGAAATGAGATTCTGGGATATTCTTAAAAATAATTTTAGTAACTGGTTCAGTAATTCTTTCTAATTTCTCTTCAATATCATTACCATCACTATCGACTACTGCAATTCTTAATGGAAATTCCCAGTTTAATCCTTCTTTTGGAGATAATTGTTTTATTTCAAGAAGTAATGATTTATTTAATGAATCATATTTAGAATTAACTTCGATTGTTGGAAATCCTGTTTGTTTTAACCATTTCTTTGCCATAACACTAAAGCTCATACCAGAAACTTCTTCCATTGCATTAATCCAATCTTCTGTATTGGCATTTCCATGGCTAAATCTTCTATGGTATAGGTCTAATGCTTTGGCGAACTTATCTTTACCCATCAATGTTTCAATCATTTTTACAAATTCAGGCGCTTTAACGTATGTAACACCTGTAATCAATTCATTTGGATCATTGAATCCATCAGGCAGTATAGGCATTACTGATGATCCCTGATCTGATGCAAATGTACCGCTGCTTGGAGCTAGCAATGTTAATACAGTCTTTAATCTAATATAATCTTTACCAAAAAGATATTCGAGATACTGTTTTTCTATAATTACTGTAACTGCTTCATTAAGCCATATTTGAAATGGATCTTTACCTGTCACTTCTGAACCATTGAGATTGTGATAGTATTCGTGTGCTTTTACTGCTATCATATATTCGAAACCATTGTCAGTCATATCTTCAAATGGCATGATTCTATTTGTGCTAATTGTTGTATTTCCAACGTTTTCCATTCCACCGAAATCAGAGTTCTGCATTCCAATTTCACGATATACTGTTCCAGTATATTTGTATCCAGGTATTATCTTTTTGTTAAGTTCCGATAATTCTTTTCTTATAGGATCAATTTTTTTATCGTGCCCTTCAATTTTTATTTTTTCTCTTTCATTGACTAAGCTCATCATTTTTTTTCTTATTTCAAGATTATCGTATTGATTTGGCCCAGTGAATAAATAAGTCCACATTATGCTATTATGTAAAACATCCAGTGCTCTTTCAGCTATTTCTTTTTTTGAATCAGGTGGCACTAAAAGCTCAAGAATAAATTTATGACCGTCAGGGTATTCAAAATCTCTCTTAAAAGTAGCATAAGTTCCAACACCTAAGAAGAATAAATAAGGGGCCATAGGGGTAATTATATTGTCGTATTTTATTCTATCTCGCCTCCCGCCTATAGAATGCCTTTCTTCAGAAATGTCCCCATTTGTAATCATATTAGTATATCTTTCATCAGCTATTATTGTTGTAGTGTATGTACATTTTGCCATCATATCGTCAAAGCATGGCACAATCCTTTGGAATCCCCATTGTTGGCACTGAGTAATTTGCTGGGGCGGCGCACCTTTTGGTGTTTCGTCATAATAAAGTCCTTCTAGTATATTTTTAGTGGGCCTACAAATAGTTTCAGTGCTTATAATAAACTCTTTATTAGGCGGAACTGGATTCTTAAAATTAATAATTATTATATTGTCTTCTTTCTTATAGAGATATTCTATCTCAAATTTATCTACAGTTAAAGAAAGTATTTCAATATTCTTTGCATTCAACTCGAGTGTATTAATGGGTAAATCTAAGGACTTAACCTTTTGTTTTGATTTTACATTTGTGTGATCATCATAAATGTCAAATATCAAGTCCATATGGAGGACTTTTACTGGGAGGTCTTTGAAGTCTTCGGGGTAATATTTAAACAATCTTTCCATTTAATCACAATTTGATTTGTCATTTACTAATTAGATTTATTCTTAGAAACCTTCTTGTTTGTAGAATTTTTTTTCTTTTTAGTTTTCTTTTCTTCGATGATAAGTGGTTTTAGTCCATTTTTTCCTATAATAAAGTTAATCCAATTAGTATAATGGTCAGAACCCTTTATCTTCCTGATTCTTATCTGCTTTAGAAGAATATCTGAATTCATGTATTCTGGATCGTACCTTAAATCTATTATGCCATCCACGATATAATCGAATACATCAGCAAATCCTTCAAAAGCTTTCATTCCGTAATGAAGTGTTGAAACGAAGAGTACATTCCTCTCTTTAGATCCTTTTGCCCTCCAATTTTTAACTGATTCTACTACTTGAGAGGGGTCAGAAAGTGTCATAAATTCGGTCAGGGAATCGATTAAGACCAATCCTCTGCCATTCATATTCATTTCATCCATTATACTCACGAGTTTATCGGTGAAATTGGGCAGGTCATCTGGTTCTTTTAGGACAGTGATACATTTTTCTTCATAGTCCGCTTTCATTCTAAAAGAGTAACAATCTAAAAATCTAAGAAGATTTTTTTGACAAAAAGGTGTTATATCCCATCCAAGACTATTAATATCTGAAAAAACGGAAGACGGGGAGTTATCCAAAGCAACATAAATTACCGGCTCCCCTCTATTTAGAAATCTATAGCATAGTTCTCCTACTATTGCAGATTTGCCTGTTCCACCTTCGCCCAATAATACTATGAATGAATCTCTTGGAGTTCCGCCTATTATCAAATCATCTAATAGAGGGATATCTGTTTTAATATTCTCTCTCTCTCTAAAGCCTTTCATATGTATAATTTGCCCTTGAACTATAAATAATTTTTGTATTTTCTTGATATCAATCATAAGATTTAATAATTTGGAGAGTATATTAGATATAATGAAAAGAGTTAGGATATATGTCTCAGGATTAGTACAAGGTGTATTTTATCGTGCAAATGCACAGAAAGAAGCTGGAAGACTAAAAGTTAAAGGATATATCAGGAACCTTCCTGACGGTAGAGTAGAAGCCGTTATTGAAGGAGAAGAAATTTGCGTCAATAAAATGATTCAATGGTGTGAAGTTGGTCCAAAGCATGCAAGAGTGGATAAAGTAGAAGTTATAATTGAACAGCCTAAAGATGAGTTTGAAGATTTTTCTATTAGATGATTATTGACAAGTTGTATCTTTACTTAATTGAAATCCGCCGAACTCAAGTATGACTTCAAATCCAGTGTAACCCCTACAATACATTTTATCTAATGCTGAACGAAGTTTAGATGAAGCATAATCTCCGGTACAATGAAATCCAAATAGAGTAATTCCATATTTTTTAAGATATTCGATTGTCTTTGCGATCTTGTTATCATCTGCTGAAACAAGATGTGTGCCACCAAGCACTAAAAATATGTCGTCACCAATGACATCTTTAGAATGTTCTATTGTATTTAAAAGACCGGCGTGATTGCACCCCAAAATAACTACTCCCCCCACTGGGGTTTTAATAATAAGTGACTGGTCATCCTTAATCTCGTCATGAATGAAGGTATTGCCAATTTTTTTTTGGAATATATTGGATACTTTTTCAAAATCAAAAGTTCTTTCTATTTCACCTGTAGTAAAAATATTAGGTGATAACTCAATACTGTCTTTAGAAAAAGAAATCTCCGGCAATTGTTCCTTTGTATATGGGATTCCGATATTTTTTGGATTAGCGGTAGTTTTTTTATATTTTTCATCGAAGATTGAAGGATGTGCGTATATCTTTGCATTGGATAATCCCCACGCTTTCAAAAGAGGGCCAGTATGATCATAATGCCCATGACTAATGAATATTTTTGATATATCTTTCAAATCTTCTCCAATTACATTCATATTATGATTCAATACTTCAAAAGTTTGACCTGTATCAAATAAAATCTTTTCTTTATTTTCAATCAAAAAACTAAGGCCGTGCTCTCCCCAAAATTTAGAGGAGAGCTTAACATTATTATCTACTACACATTTGATCTTAACATTCATCACAACCCTTCCAGGATTTTGTATATACCTCCAAGATCAATTTCGTATTTTTCTATTTTACCTTCGTCACAGAGTTTGGATATTTCAGGGTCTATTGGTATTTTACCTATAATCGGAATACCCATCTTATTATCTTCATCGTTACCAAATACATTAATTTTTTTACCACAATCTGGACATTTTGCATACGCCATATTTTCAACGCAACCAAGTACTTTGACTTTTAGTTCTTCTGCCATAGAAATTGCTTTTTTTACTATAGTTGCAGCGAGGTTCTGTGGAGAAGTAACTACGACAAATCCATCTAGTTTAATACTTTGCATTAAGGTTAATTGGACATCGCTTGTTCCTGGAGGAAGGTCAAATAGTAGATAATCAAGATCTCCCCAGATTACATCTGCAAGGAACTGTGATACTGCACCACTTATCATGGGGCCTCTCCATATAACTGCGTCCTCATTACTTGGTAAAAGAAGGCTCATAGACATTATTTTAATTCCACTTTCAGAAACTACTGGCATTATACCTGCACTACTACCCAGAGGTTTTTCATCAATTCCAAACATCATCGGTATACTTGGCCCAGTTATATCTAAATCTAGTACGCCAACATTTTTTCCTTGTTTCACAAGATATGATGCAATTAAGGAAGTAACAACAGATTTTCCTACGCCACCCTTGCCACTACCAATAGCTATCTTTTTTCCAATCTTAGACATTCTTTCGTTAATATTCATTTGTTGAACTTTAAGTTGCTCTTGAAGGTTTGATGCCATTATATCACCTTGAATGTATGAATTTATTACTATTTAAAGCTTTTTAGGTCCGCCTAATATATAAAATAAATCAATTTTGATAGATATATTTACTTATAATGCAAAAAGTTTATAAATAAATTTGAAGCTTAACTTATATAGTATGAATAAATTAATAACAAGCTTTTTAATTCTTTTAATATTTACGTCTACTTTTGCAACCTTTATCGGTGCTCAGACTGAAGAAGAAACAAAGAGCCTTATACCTGAAGTTGACCTTGACTACCCAACTGAAGCAACTCCTAATCAAGAAATAAAAATTAAAGTAACTGTGAAAAATACAGTTAATGATGTCATGTGGGATACTCTTGCTTATATTGATGAAGACTCAATGACAAAAGAAACAAAGGCAGCTTTTCAAGTTGTAGAAGGAAAAAAATTATTTCCTGTTAGGATGGACCCTGAACAAGATGCTTCAGTAATTCTAACTGTCAAGATTACTGCTAAAGCCCTAAGTGGGGAATATTTATTACCTATAGTTGTTGCGACAGGAATTGGTGGATGCAGAGAAGGATGTGAACCTTCACTTTTGACCGTTTTCTCTACAATTAAAATTAAGAGAAATGATCCTTTAATTAGTCTTGAATTTGATAAGTACCAAATTGATATAGAACAGGGTATTTGTGAAGTTGAGCTAGTTGTTCCATATCTTCCAAATATACCTTTTAGAATAACTAATATTCACAATACAGAATCAGCATATAATCTAAAAATGACTGTTGTCCAAGATACTTCTCAAGTAAAAGGAATCATAGATCCTCCAGTAAATCAGGCGGTTCTCCCACCGGGGGGCGAAATAACTGGATCACTTTATATAAGGGCTGCTTATGATGCTCCTCTCGGTAACCAGATAATTAGGGTAAAGCTTGTTTATTCTGATAAATATGGGGCAGATTATGACATGTTTAGGGAGATAACTGCTACCGTCAAAAATGTCGGAAAAAATTACTATGATCAAGGAAAACTTTATTATGAATCTTGCGACTACGAGAATGCAAAAATATCCTTAGAAGAGGCAAAAGCAATTTACAGTGCAGATAACAATATCTTAATGGTTCAAGAAATTGATAAATTGATTAAGAGAATTGAAGCTAATGACAAGTTTATGGAAGGCCAGAATCGTTTCTTTTCAGGAGACTATAAGAATGCAACTTCGTATTATTCTGAAGCCAAGACATTATACACAGAGATAAACGATTGCCAAGGTGTCCAACTTTGTGATGATGCTATAAGAGCTTCTAATAGACCGTTGGGCGGTATACTCGGTGGTGTTTCTGGCTCTGGTGGAGAGAGTATAACTACTTTTTCATACCACACAATAATTGAGATAATCCTTATTATTCTAGTTCTGCTATTGCTATTCTTACTACTCAGACGCAAATCTGGAGGTAGTGGAAAAACACTAAACTTAAGAAATAGGATAACAAGACCATCTCAGAGACCTATTTCAAGACCTTCACAAGAACCCATAAAAAAGGAATTAGCAAGATAATTTAATATATTACTTTATTTAATGGGTATTCTATTATTCCTTCTGCTCCAGCACTTTTTAATTTTGGTATCAAATCTCTTATTATTTTTTCTTCAACCATTACTTCAACTGCTACCCAATCGTCAGAGCTAAGACTTGAAACAGTAGGTTTTCTCAGTGCTGGGAGAACTGCAACTACTTCTTCAAGATCTTTCTTTAGAACATTCATTTTGACCCCCACCATAGATTCTGCTGTCAAAGCACCTTTGAGTAGCATAAAAAGATCCTCTGTTTTTTTCTTCTTCCAGCTGGTTCTCCAAGATTCTTTATTACTTATCAAAACAGTTGTTGACTCAAGAAGTGTATCCAAAATCTTAAGATTGTGTGCTTTAAGAGATGATCCTGTTTCTGTTAATTCAACTATTGCATCTGCAAGTTCGGGAACTTTTACTTCCGTTGCCCCCCATGAAAATTCAACAGTAGCTTCAATTCCCTTTTCTTTTAAATAGTTTTTAGTAATATTAACAACTTCGGTAGCTATTCTTTTACCTTTTAAATCCTTAACAGACTTAATCTTTGAATCTTCTGCTACAGCAAGTACCCACTTAACTGGCCTTAATCCCTGCTTTGCGTAAACAAGTTTTCCAACGTTAACAACATCAACTTTATTCTCAATTACCCAATCCATACCAGTGAGACCAATATCAATTATTCCTTTCTCCACGTATCTAGGTATTTCTTGAGCTCTAATTAAAAGACATTCGATATTCGGATCATCTATAGATGGTTTGTATGACCTTGAAGAAATATTAATTGAGTAACCTGCTTTTCTAAACATATTCATTGTGGAATCTTGTAAGCTACCTTTAGGTAGTCCTATTTTTAGTATCATTATAATCACTACTCTAGTTATTAAATATCCTCATGAGAAACTACTTATATATTTTATGCACTATAGGTAGATTAAAGGTTGATTTAATACTCAAAAAAGATATATAAAATAAAATTAATATTAATTTATGGAATATGATAAGAAATTGGAAGGCAAAAAGGCTATTGAATTCTGTTTAAGGGATATTGATCAGAATCAAATTTGTCTTAAAGATTATAAGGGCAAATGGATAGTATTATTCTTTTTTGACAAAACTAGCCTAGAATCCCCAAACTCAGAATTATTTTATTATTCAAGATCAATAAATGACTTTGACAAATTAAATGCCCACATTATAGGTGTTGGACCAGTATCTGCACAAGAAATTAAGAAATTCTGTAATGAAAATGATATAAAAATAACTATTTTATCCGACATTGATTATAAAATTTTAGAAAAATACGAAGTAATCAACTATGATAAAAAAGGAGATAGAAAAGTTCTTCCTATTACATTTCTTATTAATAAAGATGGAATTGTATCAAAGATATGGAATAGAGAAAAATTCTATTATAGACTAACTGGCTATGCAGATAATCTAATAGAGTTATGGGATCAAAGTAAAATGTGGGCACATATATACAAAGTAATTGATGCGATAGAACAATTTGAGAAAAAGCAAATCTTAGATTAACTCTATTTTCTCCAATATTTCATTTTTTAAATATTGATTACATACTATGATATTCTTAGAGTATTTGGTAATAACATCTCCAGAGAAATCCATAGCAAGACCGCCAGCCTCTTCACATAACAATATCCCAGCTGCAACATCACAAAAGTTTATTTTATTTTTGATATATGCGTCATATCTACCCTCTGCAACAAATGCTAGATTTATTGACGTAGATTGGGTAAGACGAATGCCAAGAATATCTTTTGATAGTGAAGAAAAAATCTTAAAGAATTGATCGTGATAGTCCCTATCTTTTGTTAAGTCAGAAACAAAGATGGATTCTTTAATATGAATATTATTAGAAATTTTTATTTTTTTATCATTAAGATAAGCTCCTTTACCCTTTTCTGCAAAATATAACTCGTAAGTTATGGGATTGTATACAACTGATAATAGCGGCAAATCATTCTTCAATAAGCCAATAGAAACTGAAAATAATGGTATTTTCCTAGAAAAATTTATTGTGCCGTCAAGAGCATCGATTAACCATTTGTATTCTGAATTGTTATCTCCAAAGGCTCCACATTCTTCACAAGCAAAACTATGATCTGGAAACTCTTGGCTAATTATTTCAATTGCTTTTTTTTCTGACTCAAAATCTGCATCAGTTACAAGGTCAAAACTTCCTTTCTGGTAAATTTCACATCCATCTTTGAAAAAATTTCTCAATATTTCCCCGGAGGCTCTTGCGGCTTTTAGAGCAGTTTTTAACATATATTAACCTTTAATTAGTTTTACATATACTTTCCTTGACCTGGGTCCGTCGAACTCCATGAAGAATATACCTTGCCATGTCCCTAGAACAATCTTTTGGTTTTCAAATGTTAGAGTTTTCGAGGGGCCTATCAAAGAACTTTTTATATGCGCATCAGAATTTCCTTCGTGATGTAGATAATTATCTTTATGTGGAACTAATTTTGAAAGAAATGAGTTAATGTCTTCGATGACTGCAGAATCATAACTCTCATTTATCATTATTCCTGAAGTGGTATGCGGGGAAAAAACAATACATAATCCAGAGGAGAAACTAGAGTCGGATATGATTTTATCAATTTGATTAGTAATTTCTACAGCTTCAATTCTCTTATTTGTTCTAATTTCTATCACACTATTCAATTTATCCTCTCGATCTTATTTTTACAACTTTTCCCCGATTAAGCTTCTTCATGATGCTGCCAGAAACAATAGCCTCCCCAACACCAATACATTTATTATCCTTTAGAACTAAGACATCGTCACCAGGGCGTATATTATCTGAAGTACTGATAATTCCTTTAGAAAAAATATCTCCTCTCAAATCAAAATCAATATTTACCCACAAAGAATCTTTAATGATTTCTCCGCCAATGACATTTGTTTTAATCTTGTTTTGGAATATCCCGATAGTTCTTTTATTATATAGTAAATCAGTTGTCTTTCTTCTTTCTCTATAATCAAAAGGAAGCTTAAATTCTTTCTTGAACTGAAATGAAAACATTTTTTGAGCTTTAGTTTTATACTCATTAAGTGGATCCTTATCCCAAAGACCTCTATTATTTTCAAGATGCTCTTTTAGAATTTCAATGGATCCATTTGTATAAAGTATTTCAAAAGGCAGTTTTTTTAGAGCTTCTAGGTAAGGGCTATCTTCAGAAAAATGTGCAATTATTCGTGGACTGTCACATTTTTTTAATAGCAAAATCAATAGATCCGATAAGCTATCAAGCTCTTCTTGGCTCCAGTACCCTGTTACAGGGATATCATAATCGGCATAATCCTCAATCTCCCTAGGAACAACACCAAGTGGAGAAGTCAAGATCAATTGAGTTAAATTCGGGTATTTGTCTTTAAGAAAATCTCTGAGAAATGATATTATCTTTATATGTGACTTAGATAGCCTATAAGGCTTTTTTGCACTGCACGGAAGTAATAAAATTAAATTATTCGATGGAGAATAATAATCATTTACTTCTTTTCTCCATCTAACAACTTGCGGCCTATGCAAGGAAATATCATCAATATAATAAGCGCGTTTGAAATCTCTTCTCAAGTGACATTCAAATAAATCATAAAATTCCTTGTACAAAATTCTCAATAATTTTCTAGAATTAACTGAGCCATTGGAATACATTTCAACTAATTCTGGCACAGGATTTGATAAATACTCATTAAAGAATCTTCTATTTTCCTTGTTATCTAAAAATAAATCAAATCCTAAAAAACAGAATATAGGTAACTCGTAACTATCTGCATTGATAAAATACAGCGAAGAAGGGTATCTCTCTTTTAATTTAAAATAAAAATCTAGAAGAATTCTCTCATCAGGTATTCTTTTAAAGAAATATATATCTTTTTCAGGAATAGATTCTAAAAGTTCTTGGTTATATTCCTTATATTTTGTAATATAAATTGGAAGACATTCACCCTTCCCTTCTTGCATTAATGATATATTCAAATTAGATAACTTTTTTGCTTCTTTTAGAGGCAGATCAAAGGGAATTTCAATTAATGGAATAATAGAAAGATCAAATTTTTCTCGATTATAGTTGTCTTCAACTAGGTATGAAATGGGTTTTTCTATTTTAATATCGCCCAGTATAAGGTAATCTTGAACATTCTCAATTAAAGAGGGAGTTTTAACTGTTCTGCCTCCTAACGTAACTGCCCCCAATCTATATCCATCCTCAAAAAGAATTTCAAAAGAAACTTTATTTTCCAATAACATCATCCACTATTTGTTTCGCATACCCTATATAATTCTCTGGATTTAAAGCTGCGTCTATTTCTGAGTTGGATAAGAGATCAGTTATCTTTGATTCTTGTTTGACATTATCAATGAAGAGCCCATCTTTCATTGAAACTACCCTCATAGTTTCATGCGCATCTTGTCTACCCATTCCTTTCTCGACTAGTTTTAACATTAATACTTCTGCTAAATTGGAGTAACCGGTTAATCCAAGATTCTTTTTTATATTAGCTTCATTAAATACTAATGTGGAAAGAACTTTTATCATTCCCTTAAGCATTTCATCTATTAAAATAAAAGACTCTGGATGAATTACCCTCTCACAAGAAGAGTTAGTAAGATCCCTTTCATGCCATAAAGGATTGTTCATTAATGCTGGAAATACATTGGAGTATATAACTCTAGCCAGACCACATATTTTTTCACATGTGACTGGATTTTTTTTGTTTGGCATTGTAGAAGAGCCAACTTGTTTTTTTCCGAATCCTTCAGCTATTTCCATTATTTCTGTTCTTTGAAGATTTCTTATCTCTAAAGCGATTTTGTCTAAAGTAGATGCTAAGGAAGCTAGGGAAAACATCACATCTGCATAAATATCTCTCGATACAACTTGATTTGATATTTTTGCCATTTTAATCCCAAGGATTTCGCCAACTTTTTTTTGCATCTCTGGGCCATCCTTATAAGATGCCATTGTCCCCACAGCCCCAGATATCTTGCCACAAACATTACTATAAGAAAATTCAAGTCTATCTATGCTTCTTCTTATCTCATCAAGATAAATAGCAAATTTCATCCCATAGGTGGTTGGTATTGCATGTTGACCATGAGTTCTCCCAACACATACAGTATCCCTGTATTTCTTTGAAAGATCCATGAGAATTATTTCGAGTTTCAATAAGTCAGAAAATATAATCTTAAATGCTTCAACAAATTGAAGAGCGGTAGCAGAATCATTAATGTCATTAGATGTCGCACCGAGATGGACATATTTTCCATGTTCCCCGCACTGCTCAGACAATGAAAGAACTAGTGCCATTATATCATGATTTATCTCATTTTCTATTTCTTTCATTCTTTCTAAGGATACATAATTTGTATTTGCTTTTTTATATATTTCCTCTCCTGATTCCTTGGGTATGTGGCCAAGTTGAGAGTGTGCTTTGGCTATTGCCCCTTCGACAAGAAGCATTTTATTGAGCCTCTCTTCCTCATCGAATATTTTTCTCATCTCTACAGAGCCATATCTATTATCTATTGGATGGATCATTATAACACCTAGATGTACTTATCTAATTAATATTATTAAGTTTATTGGAACTTAAGTTATGATTTAATAATTTACCGAAAGATATATGATTGTATAGAGGTATCTAAATTATGGATTATATTATTATAGTAGGAATGATTGCAGCTTTTCTAAGTACAGTTTCATCTTTGCCCCAAGTTATAAAAACTATAAAATTGAAGGAAACAAAAGATATATCTTTTTGGATGTGGGCCTTTCTCGCAGCAGGTATTTTCTTATGGTTGATATATGGATTACTTAAAACAGATCTGCCCATTATTCTAGCAAATGGTATATCGCTATTCCTAGTTTCAATTGTATTAGGTCTAAAAATAAAATATAAATAATTATTTATTATCGTATTCAATTAACATATTTTTTAATTCTAATACTTCATCCATTACTTTCCAACCTTCACCTAGGTAGAGAGTATTGACTAAACTTTTTAAGAAAGCAAGATTTGACTTTGGATCGTTCAGGTCGTAATTAGATACTATGTTAAGAATTTTTTCTAAGAACGATAAAGTAACAGGGTAACTTTCATTAAGTATTTCCATTATATCCTCTTTTATTTCATCAGAGCAGTTTAGGATATCATCTGCAAACAATAGTGCAAATTCTGCCCACTTGTCACCTAAAAGAAATTCAGTTCCTCTTAAGATATTATTCAAGTTATTTTTTGCTCTTGAATCTATAATTTTTTGTGGGTTATGCCCATATTTTCTCTGAAGTTTATATAATGGAACATGCTGTGCCATAGAATTCATATTAATATCGATACCACTTTGTTTTCCATATTTGTTAACTAAACCTTTGAATCCAGTGATTAAAAGTATCCAATGCCCAACTTCGTGAGTAATTATTAATGGATCAAATGACTTAGGGTGTTCAAGCCATATAGGTAAGACTACTTTCCCATCAAAGACACCAGGGTATCCTGCATTAATTTCTCCAGGAACATATTTTAATTCAGGGTTATCTTTTCTATCCCCTATCATGACTTCTATGCTTCGCCCAAGTATATCTTCTGATGTTTTTTTCCATAAATCTAAGATTTTTATAGTTGGGTCATCCGCCTTTTCTCTTATATAACTTTCAGGAAATGGTTTCATTAATTCACCTAATTATTAATCCTCATCTGTATCAAATACTATTTCTATTCCTTCCTTTATAAGAAATATCACTATAATAATCCCTACAATTGAATCGGCTTGCCAAAATCCAAAGAAATAATTAAGGACTAAACCTATGAGTAATGGCAAAGATAAGAAAGCACATGCAAGAGTTTCTTTTGAATCTGCAATGAGTGCTTTGCTACCCATCTTCTTCCCAATTATATTTTTTTGATAGTACAACAATGGCATTATCAAAAGAGATGCTAAAGATATAAAAATCCCCGGAATCGATGGAAATGATTCTTCAACTACAATTAGTTTTCTTATAGATTCAAAAAGAACATATGCACCTAATATAAAAAATGTTATTCCTACCAATTTAGTTGCCTTTTTTTCAACATCAAGCTCTTTACCCTCTTCAACAAAACCGTGTTTTTTTAGCCTCCAAATTAAGATGATTCCAGATAAGGATTCGACTATACTATCCATTCCAAAACCAACTAAGGATATACTATTAGAAAGACTACCAAAAATTATTGAAAATAAAGCTTCAAATAAATTATAAGTGACCGTGAAATATTCAAGTAATAATCCCTTTTTATATAAATGTTCCATAGTATCAAAATTCAATCAAATGATTTAAAACTATCTAGCCCAATCAGAATTCTGAATTACCCTAATTAAAATTATTATTGCTAATAATGGCCTTAATAGAAAAATATATAAATTTAGAAACTGGCTATTACGCATGGATAAAGGTCGAATAATTAGTTTGATTGGAGGACTTATCCTTATAGTAGCTGCATTTTTGCCATTTTCTTATTTTGTTGATGGCCTATATTCAACTTTTAGTATTATGCTTGCCGTTCTGATGAATTTTACAGACAATTCGGTAATGCAAAATTTCCTTCTTGATGTAAATCCATCATATGGTATGGCCGCTATGATATTAGCATTGGTAGTTGCTGGATTCTTCCTACTTGTAGTAGGTGGATTACTTGCAATTTTTAAAAAATCAGGTGGTTCTGTTGCAGGGCCAGCCGGTATGATAGTTCTAACAATAGCAGTATTTCTTTATGCAGGGGGATTATTCTTAGGATATTTTGGAATAGGATTTTACCTTGGATGGATTGGAGCCATTTTATGCGTAATAGGTGGTGCAATCTCGCCAGATAAAGACAAAAATAAAATCAATGTTTCCGTTAATCAACAACAGAATGTAACAACTACAGGGACTCCTTTGTATTCAAATCAGAGCCCATCTAATTCTCAAAATAATTCTGGAATGAAATTCTGTAATAAATGCGGACACCAAAATACAAAAGAAACTTCATTTTGTGTTAATTGTGGGAATAGATTATAAAACTTTTTTACTTTAATTATTTTATTTAAATTTTTTTCTTATTACGAATTTCGTAATAAAATGGATATTTATTTCATATAAGGGAAACATTTATTAGTAATTGATATTACTTTTTAACATACTTCCCTATGGAGGTACGAAAACGGAGGTATTTTAAATGAAAAGAATCGCTCAATTAAGCATTGTAATACTCTTGGTGTTAGCTGTCGTTGCAGCTAGCGGATGTACCAGTACAAAAAGTAAAAAATTAGTAGAAGAAGGATATCTAACAATTGGGACGGAAGCCCAATATCCACCTTTTGAAATAAGAAAGGCTGACGATAGCTTCTACGGTTTTGATATTGCTCTAGGTGAAGCAATAGCTAAAGAATTAGGACTTAAACCAAAATTTGTAGATACAGACTTTGCATCGATCATTGCATCTTTAAACGCAGGTAAATTTGACGTTGCAATGTCAGCAATGACAATTACAGATGACAGAAAGAAATCCGTAAACTTCTCTGACCCATACTTTGATGCAGGGTTAAGTATGGCCGTTCCAATGAACAGCAATAAACAAACTATTAATGACCTAAATGGGGCAATAATTGGTGTCCAACTTGGAACTACCGGTGACTTATACGCATCTGAACTAAAGAATATTAAAGAAATTAAGAGATATGCTCATGCACCAGATGCTTTCCTAGATATGAAAAACGGAAAAGTAGATGCAGTAATTAACGACGATGTTGTTAACAAGCCAATCATTGCATCTGATCCTACATCCTTTAAGGTAGTAGGCGGACTATTAACAGTAGAACAATATGGAATTGCAGTACCAAAAGAAAATGAAGCATTACTCATAAAGATTAACGCAGCAATTAAAAAGCTTAAAGAAAACGGAACCTACGATCAGATATACAATCAGTATATAGTTAACTGGTCTGAAGAATAAAACAAAAGGTGACCAAAGTGGCAGGACTTGGATTTGAATTTGATTTATTTGTAAAAATATTACCAGAATTACTAAGAGGTGCGGCTATAACAGTGCAACTCACTGCATTTTCTGTAGCCATAGGTACTCTAATTGGACTTTTTATGGGAATGGCTAGGATATCCCATTACAAGATATTCAGTGTGCCGTCAGCTGTATATGTTGAATTTATCCGAGGAACACCACTTTTGGTCCAAATAATGATAGTATACTATGGATTACCCGCTCTAGGGCTTAATCTCGACCAGTATACTTCGGGTATACTGGCTTTATCTATCAACAGCGGGGCATACATTGCCGAGATATTCAAAGCAGGGATTAAATCAATAAAAAAAGGACAAACTGAAGCCTCAATATCTTTAGGGTTAAACTATATGCAGACCATGAGATATGTCATATTACCTCAAGCAACTAGGAATATACTTCCTGCACTAGGTAATGAATTTATAGCATTATTAAAAGACTCATCACTTGTTTCAGTTATAGCTATATCTGAACTTCTAAGGAGGGGTATGATCGTATACTCAAGAACTTATGATGCTTGGACACCGCTATTGGGTGTTGCCCTAATTTATCTTTGTATAACTATACCTCTCTCTAGAGCAGTTCAATATATTGAAAAGAGGTGGGAAATCCATGATTAAAGAAAATCTCCTCCGAAAGAAAAAATCAAAAAATGAAGAAAAAAAATCTAATGGCGAAACAATAATAAAAATGACACATGTCAAAAAAGCTTTTGGAGAGTTAGTTGTTCTAAAAGATATAAACCTAGAAGTAAAAAAGGGGGAAGTTTTAGTTGTTCTTGGGCCATCTGGATCTGGAAAAAGTACATTGATTCGTTGTATCAATAGATTAGAAAAAATTGATGAAGGAGAAATATTCGTAGAAGGCAAAGATATTTACTCACAAGATATGAATGTTCACCAACTAAGAACAAAAGTTGGTATGGTATTCCAACAATTTAATCTATTCCCTCATATGAGAGTAATTGATAATATTATGCTCTCTCCACTAATAGTGAAAAAAATATCTAAGAATAAAGCTAAACATACAGCAATGGAGCTCCTCGCTAAAGTAGGACTAGAAGATAAGTATAATTCTTACCCACATGAACTTTCAGGCGGGCAACAGCAGCGTGTTGCAATAGCAAGAGCTCTTGCAATGAGTCCTGACGTTATGTTATTTGATGAAGTTACTTCTGCGTTGGATCCTGAATTAGTAAAAGGTGTTCTTGAAACAATGAAAGAACTTGCTAAGATGGGAATGACTATGATTGTAGTAACTCATGAGATGGGATTTGCTAAAGAAGTTGCAGATAGAGTTATATTCATGGATGAAGGTTACATACTTGAAGAGAATGAACCAAAAGAATTATTTGAAAATCCTCAAAATCCAAGAACAAAATCATTCATTTCCAAGATATTGTAATATGTAAAAAGGATGAATATGAAAAAAAGATTCATTTCTTTAATATCATTATTTTTTATTATTATTTTAGCTTGTTGTTTAAATGATAATACAATTCCTGAAAAGAATCGAGAAGTTATATACCAATTTTCTACCATTGAATCTCTCTTAGAAGGCGTATATGATGGCAATCTTACTTTTGGAGAACTTAAAAATCACGGGGATTATGGGCTTGGTACAATTGATTCTTTAGATGGGGAGATGATACAAGTTGAAGGTAATTTTTACCAAATAAAGGTGGATGGAATTGCCTATCCTGTATTTGATGATCAAAAAACACCATTTGCTGTGGTTAGTTTTTTTGATCTTGATAAAAGTTTTGTTGCTGAAGGTGAATTAGATTACAAAGAATTAACAGAGCTAATTGATTCCAATATTCCAACAAAGAATATATATTATATAATAAAAGTTCATGGAAACTTTGAATATGTTAAAACAAGAAGCGTCCCTAGCCAGTCGAAACCTTACCCACCTCTTTCCAAGGCTGTAGAGAATCAGAGAATCTTCGAATTGAACAATGTAAATGGAACTCTTATAGGATTTAGAATTCCAGAGAATATTGGGGAAATTAATGTCCCAGGTTACCATTTTCATTTTATTACAGATGATAAAAAGACAGGGGGACATGTTCTAGACTTATTAATTAAGAATCAAATAGTAGAAATTGATTATACCTCAGATCTATTCTTAGATTCTCCAGATAATCTTGATTTCTTGATGTATGATTCTGGAAAGGATAGAAGTGAAGAACTTGATACTGTTGAAAAAGGTAAATAAAAATAAAGAATAATAATGTCTATCTTTTTTTAATTTATAACAATTTATTTTAAAAAGAAATATACTTAAAATCATAAAATAGTGATCATTATGGATGTAAAGGAAGCCATCAATTCAAGAAGAGCTTATAGATCCTTAGAACCCGTAGAAATAACTCAAGAGATTATTAATTCACTTGTTGAAAGTGCAAGATTATCTCCTTCATGTTTTAATAACCAGCCTTGGAGATATATTTTTGTTACAGATCAAAAAGTTCTGGAAGATATGCATTCTGCTCTCTCATCAGGGAATGAGTGGGCAAGATTATCTTCAATGATAATCGCAGTCTTTTCAAAGAAAGAAAATGATTGTATGATAAAAGACAGAGAGTATTATCTTTTTGATACGGGTATGGCAACTGCTTTGATTATATTGAGGGCTACTGAATTAGGGTTAGTCGCACATCCAATAGCAGGGTTCAGCCCAAAAAAAACTAGAGAAATTCTTGGGATACCTGATGAGATGAATGTTATAACATTAGTCATAGTAGGAAAACATTCACAGAATACTAATACTTTGATGACTGAAAAACAAATAGAAACTGAGAAAGTAAGACCAGAACGAATAACGATAGATAAATTTGTTTATATGAATCATTATCTCGATATTTCCAAGTAAACTTATATATTATGGAAAAATATATCGAACATAATAAAAACAGATATTAATAATTATAGAGGGCTTAACATGACAGATATTTCTATTGTCCTTTGTGGAGAAGCTGGACAGGGTATAGAAACTATAGAAGACATTTTGACCAAATATTTGAAAGAATCACGGTATAATATATTCTCTGCAAGAGAGTATATGTCAAGGATAAGAGGTGGAGTAAACTCTACTGAGATTAGAATATCTCCAAATCCCGTTAAAGCTTATGTAGATAGAATAGACTTACTATTTGCATTTAGTAATAATGCCATTGATCATTTAAAGGAAAGGATTTCTGAAAAAACAATAATATTTGGAGACAAAGAAGTAGTCGGAAATTTAGAAAATGTAGTGGATATACCATTATTGAAAACTACAAAAAAAATCGGCGGAAGCTTCTACTTGAATACCGTTACTGCAGGTGTTATATCGGGATTACTCAATTTATCGGAATATGAGCTAAGGAACTTTATCAAAAAATATTTTGAACGAAAAGGAGAAGAGATAATCAATAAAAACCTTGAAGCTATTACTGAAGGATTCCAATTAGCTAAGAATATTCTCGAATCAGGTATTAGTATAAAAGCTAAGAAAAGTGAGGAACTCTCAAGGGACATAGGGAAAGATATTCTATTTTCTGGAACAGAGGCTGTCGCTCTGGGTGCACTTGCCGGAGGATGCAATTTCATTTCAGCTTACCCAATGTCACCTGCAACTGGTGTAATCTCTTTCATGGCTTCAAATTCAAAAGATTTTGAAGTAATAGCCGAGCAGGCAGAAGACGAAATAAGTGCTATGAATATGGCGATAGGATCTTGGTATGCAGGTGGGCGTGGGATGACAACTACTTCTGGTGGCGGATTTGCTTTAATGGAAGAAGGTTTGAGTTTATCAGGTATGACTGAAACTCCTGTAGTCGTCCATATTGGTCAAAGACCTAGTCCAGCCACCGGACTGCCAACAAGGACTGAGCAAGGGGATCTTGATTTAGCTTTATATGCTGGTCATGGTGATTTCGCGAGAGTAGTATTATCCCCGGGTAATCTTGAAGATTGTTTTTATTTATCAAAATATGCTTTTTCCTTGGCGGACAGACTTCAAATACCTGTATTTATATTGACTGATCAATACCTATTAAACCTTCAATATAATATACCATCTCTTGATTACAATAAGTACCCTGTGAAGAGATATGTTGTAAAAACTGAAAAAGATTACAGACGATATGAATTAAATAAAACTGGAATATCTCCTAGAGGGATCCCTGGATTTGGCGAAGGCACTGTTGTCCAAACAGGCAACGAACATGATGAAACTGGTCATAGTACAGAAAACGCTATTTTAAGAAAGAAAATGGTAGAAAAAAGATATAATGAAAAACTTAATCAGTTGAAAAACGAGGTAATCTACCCAGAGCTTATTGGAGGTAAAGCCTATCGTAATCTATTGATTGGATGGGGCTCCACTAGATGTATTATTGAAGAAGCCTTAAAAGAGCTGAGAGACCCAAAGCTTGGATTCCTGCACTTCAAACAGCTATATCCTTTGCCACGAGAAGTGATGGGATACTTAATGAACGCAGAAAAAGTAATTGCAATTGAAAATAATGCTTCTGGGCAGTTTGCAAATCTAATTAGAAGAGAAACTGGTTTTGAAATTAAAAATAGAATATTAAAATATGACGGGAGATCCTTCTCAGTTGAAGAAGTTGCTACAAAGGTAAGGGAGATTCTGGGGGAATAAAAATGGACTCTAAAGAATTTGATTTGGAAAATATTGATATTTCGTGGTGCCCAGGATGTGGTAATTTCAGCATATTAAAGATCTTAAAAGAAACATTTGCAGAATTAGATATTAAACCAGAAAACCTCACAGTAGTTTCAGGAATAGGTCAATCTTCCAAAACTCCACATTATTTCAAGACCAATACCTTTCATTCTTTGCATGGACGAGCAATTCCTATAGCAACTGCAATAAAGGCCATTAATCCGAATCTTACGGTAATTGCAGAAGGCGGAGATGGAGATATGTATGGTGAAGGTGGAAATCACTTACTCCATGCAATAAGGAGGAATCCAGACATAACAAATATAATACATGATAACATGGTATACGGATTAACAAAGGGGCAAGCCTCACCTACAACTATGCTAGGTGTAAAAACAACTTTACAGGTCGATGGAGTTATATTGGAGCCTTTCAATCCTATAGCTTTTGCTATAGCACTTAATGCTTCGTTTGTTGCTCGTGCCTTTGTTGGTGATATTGAAAAAACTAAAGAAATCCTAAAGAAAGCTATAAAGCATAAAGGATATGCAATTATTGATTTATTCCAACCTTGTCCATCATACAACAAAACACAGACTTTCGAATGGTTTAGGCAAAATACCTATTACTTAGAGGATGCTTATGATCCACACGATAGAATTGAAGCGTTTAAGAGATCGCTTGAAACTGAAAAACTGCCACTTGGTATCTTCTATATAAATCAGAGAAAAACATTTGAAGAAAACATAGGGATATACAATGAAAATAAAGAGCCTCTGTCTTTTAGAGAGAGGAATCCATTGAAGATATCTCAGTTTATAGATTCAAAATTACGTTAGAGTATATAAAATATTTACAAAAGTTTTTTAAACTAAATTATTTCTCTCTTTTCAAGGTGATAAAATAGCCACGAAGAAAAAGAAAGATGTTGTTGAAAAAAAAGTTACTCAAAAAACAAAATCTACAACAAAAAAAACTGAAACAGTTGCAAAAACTACTAAAGCTTCCACATCATTTTTTGAAAACAAAAAGAACATTGTTATAATAGGTGTATTAGCATTAGTCCTAGTAATTGCTGCAATAGCTGGATTTATGTTAACTCAGGGAAGTGAAAAGGATAAAGTTGAAGAGGCAGTAAAATTAAATATCGAGTATTATAATACTAGAAACATTGATGCTTACTACGATCTTGTATCTCAAAATTCAAAGACCCAATATAACATTACATTGGATGACATTGCTAACTTACTAAACAAGGTATCCTACGAAGGAAGAACTATTACTTTAGTAAATATTAGTCAAGTAACAATACAAGGCGATACCGCCCAAGTTACAGGGGTTGTTTCAATAAAAGATAATCAAGGAACACAAACTTCTCAGTTTACTCAGACCTATAGAAAAGAAAACGGGGTATGGAAATACGAACAGAAAATGACAGAGTCTACTCAGACCCCAGGTGGAGTTACTCCGCAATAATATTTTTTCCTTTTTCAGAAGGAATAATTTTTAATTTTGCATTATTAAATTCTTTTTTTATCTCTTCTCCACTATTTAGCCTATCTAAGAAGAGAGCTAATGCCGATATTTCAGAGTGAGGCTGGTTAGTAACTGAAAGGTTATAATTTGCTAATTCATAGATCTCTTTTGGAACTTTCTCAGCTCCAACTACGATCATTAGATCTTTTTTCTGATTAAACACAAGATCCTTAATTTCATCAATTTTATCTTCAAAAGGCATCCCATACATAGTCAAATGAACCGATACACCATCAAATTTTTTGAATGCTTGTTTATATGTTTCAAATAAAACAGAAAAGTTACCCCCCCACCTTTTAACTACGCTATCTAAACTTTTCTTAATCTTCTCGTCCCTTTCCCAAATAGAAATTGAATCGGCTCCAAAGGCTCTTGAAACTAATGCAACATGAGTTGTTATCCTATGATCCCTTTCAGGTCTATGACCAATTCTAAGAACTGTAATACTCATTTTTTGATCATTGTGGAGGTCATTTGTACACCAGGAACTCTTCTAATAGAACTGGTGAGAATATCAAGTTCGCCTAATTCTTTTACATTTACTTTAACTATCATATCATATTCGCCATAGAGCTCGTGGACTTCTAATACATTTTTCATATTAGAAATTTTTTCAACGACGTCCTCTTCTGCTCCTGGTTGTACAACACATACTATAAATGCAATCATTTTATCCCTTCTTTTTTAAATTTATTATACTTTTAAACTTTTTGTATGAGATTGTTATTTTATCTTTTCAGTATTTCATAAAACTCTGGTTTTCTGTCTCTAAAAATATTATTTTTTAAATTAAGGTTTTTATTACGTGCTTTAAACGGATCTATATCTATTTCTACAATCTCTTCTTTTTCCTCAGAGGCTCTGAAGATAATTCTACCATCGGGCCCAGTTATCTGGCTTTGACCTATAAATTTTAGACCTCTTTCCTCACCTACCCTATTTGAAGTAATCACGAAAACTCTGTTTTGCAGACATATTGTTTTCATTGCCTCTGGACAGTATGGCATAACTAGATTAGCAGGATGACATATTATATCTGCACCCATTAGGGATAATGTTCTAGTAGATTCTGGAAAGAACCAGTCGAAGCATATCATTACACCCAATTTTACTCCATCTACTCCAAATAATTTAAATCCTAGATCCCCTGGGAGAAAGAAATCTTTCTCTTCATAGAAAAGATGTATCTTGCGATATTTGCCTATGTAATTACCTTTGCTCACTACAGCAAGTGAATTAAAAAGGCCCTTTTCCGTTTTTTCAGCTAATCCATAAACTATGGTTACATTCTTCTCTTTAGAGAATTCTTTTAGCTTTGAAGTGGTATAACCATCCGGTATTTCTTCTGAGACTTCTAATACTTCTTTATTACTCTTGAAATTATACCCAGTATTGAAAAGTTCAGGTAATACAATTAAATCTGCATTGCTCTTTCGCATTAATTTTATTGCATTTTCAACATTCTTTTTAATATCCAGTATTTCAATTTGCATCTGGACAAAACTTACTTTCATGAATACATTTTAATTTATTAATTAAAAAGACTTTCTTCCAATAAAAACTATATATCGCCCAAATCGGTTAAGGATAGGAATGAATATTAATTTAGGGTACAAAGATCCAATTTTTTTATCATATTTTGAAAAAATATTATCAATCTCGTCTTTAGAATAGTATCTTATCCTTACTGATATCTTCTTCCCTCCTGAAAATACAGATATCTTACCTTTTCTTTTTTTTATTGCCTTGAATGGATTTTTACCTTCTTTCAATGATTTTGATATCCAAGAAATATTGTATATATTACCTGCGGTAAAAATCAATCGCCCATCTTTTTTAAGACAGAAATCAACAGATTCCCTAAAATTAGAGATATTTGCATGGTTCAATGCACCAAATATCGAAACTACATTGTCAAACGTGTCTTTTCTGAATGGAAGTTTTTCTATATCTGCGACTATGTAATAGTTTCCAGCTTGATTTGATCTAGCCTTTTTGACCATCCCATAGGAGATATCCGCAGCAATGACTACATGTCCATTTGATTTTAAGATCTTTGAATGGTATCCTGTCCCGCAGCCAATATCAAGAGTCGTTCCACATGGCAATTTTTTTATAATTTTTTCTTCTTCCTTCCTCATTTCTCTATTTAATTTATCGGAATACCTGGTATCATAATCTTGTGAAAGTGAATCATAAAAACTTCTTTTGTCCATTCAATCATGTTCAGTAGATTAATTCAGATTAAAGACTTTACGGATAACCATAATATTTTATAAAGTGTGGCTTAAAGTAAATTCTAGAGTGGCCCTAATGAAGAAAATTGTATTTATACTGATTCCAATTATATTATTCTCAGCATGCATCAATTTGAATTCTAATCAGAACAAAGAAAAAAATAATAGTATTGTTCACCCGTCTAAATACTCTGTAGTTGAGGCAGATATCCCACTCACTTATTATGGAAATATTGATGGAGTTGAGCTTGGGTATCAGATTGCCCCTCATAACGTAGCTATGAAATCCCTTGAAGCTTTCTATAAATTCCATGATACTGGAAATCAATCATATAGGGACAGAGGTTTATACTTAGCAGATTGGCTGTTAGATAATGCAAAATATAGAGGTAATGGGAATTTTGTCGTCTGGGAGTATTCCTATCCCTGGCCACCTTACGACTTGAAACCTGGGTGGACAGGTTCATTGAATCAAGCAACTATAATAAAGGCATTGACTTTTGCTCACCTATATTCGGGAGACAAGAAGTATACTGAAATGATAGGTAAGGCCCTAAATGCATTTGATGTTGAAGTTAAAGATGGTGGACTCAAAGTTTTGAGAGAGGATGAAGGAAAAATATATGTATGGTACCCTGAGTATGCAAAAGAGGATCCCCCTTATGTCCTCAATGGATTTATTACAGTCATAATTCGTTTGAGAGAGTACTACCTAATCACTACTGACAAGAAAGCAGAAAGATTGTACCAAGAAGGATTAGTTTCACTTGAGCATTACTTGCCAGACTATGATGCAGGAAATAAGAGAAGCTACTACGACACTCTTGGAAATATAGCTAATGATCACTATCACGAGATGCATGTAGCTCAATTAAATTCTCTTTATGAATATACAAAAAATCCAATATTTAAAGAATATAAAGAAAAATGGGAGAGAAACTGATTTAGTAACCTGAATCTTGCCTTTCAGTTGTGTCAAAGCTTTGTTGTTCCCTCTTAATTGATTCGGATATTTTCATACTTTCTTTTTTGAACTCCTCAATCTCCCTCGATATCATCCTATTTTTGATTTCCTCTGGAGGCCCGATCTCTATGATCTTACCTTCAAGTAAGAAACAAGACCTATCACATGCATCGACGACAAAATCTGAATCATGAGTAATTATAATGAACGTTTCATCAAGATACTCTCGTGTTCTTCTAATTGCATTAGCTATTTCTTTTGTTCCTCTTGGCTCGTCAAGAATCACTAGATTTGGCTCTTTTATTAATACCTGAGCAAGTGCAACTGTATGTTTTTCACCTTCCGATAACGATTCGGGTGTTTTTGTAAGCAACTCTTCTATAAAATCCTTATCAAATCCAACTGCCTCCAAAACATCCGAAGCTTTTTTCCTAGCTATGTCTTGAGGAAGTCTTAATCCAATCGACTCAGTTAGATTTTCTAGAACAGTTTTACTTGGGTATAGTGAATATTCCTGATGAAGAATTCCGATATAAGGCGCCGCCCTTATCCTACCCAAAGAGCCGTCCTCTTTCATGTTAATCCATTCGTCACCAATTCTCAGTTTAAACTCTCCTTCCTTGAAGGGCATTAATCCTCCGATAATCCTAGAAACTGTGGTTTTCCCAGCACCACTCTTTCCAACTATCCCAAATATCTCCTTTTCATTAACTGAAAGTGATAAATTATCGACTGCTTTTATTACGCCTTTGGATATTGAATAAAAATATTTCTTAACGTTATTGAGAGAAATAATTTCGTTACCAGTATCAACGAAGATAGATTTAACTTCTTTTGAAGAATCGGATTTATCTTCAGATATCAGTTCCTTCGAGTCCAATTCATTGAGTACTTTACCTTTATCAAGAACAAGCGCCCTTTCAGTTACCCTGCCAATTATAGATGATTTTTGTGAGGACACTACTAAACCCTTTTTATCGTTTTTGAATATGCCAATTAGTGTTTTTTCTATTATGTCAGATGTTACCGGGTCCAAAGTTTCTGTTGGTTCATCAGCAAATAATACAATTGGATCCAATGCAAGCTGTCTTGCCAGAACAAGTCTTTGTTTTTCCCCGCCAGATAAATCCCTTGCAACATGGGTCATTCTATGCATCAAATTGACTTTTTGAAGGATCTCTATTATTTTCGAGTTTATCTCCTTTTCAGGGAGCTGCATCTCTGAGAAGACCTCATACATATTTTCTAGGACAGATCTCTGGCCGAATATGGCAAATGTCCTTTGAAACATAATTGCAGTCCTTCGCTTTATCATGTTGAAAAATTCTTCATCTTTCCAAAAATCTACTCTTTTGGATATATAGTCTGAATCACATTTTGGGCATTTTTTTCCAACGTTGCTAGGAAGGGTAATAATATTACATTTTGGACAGTATGAAACATTATAGAATACTTTACCTTTAGATGGTTTGTAACCTTTTGTTCCTCTTAAGATGTTTAATAGAACAGATTTTCCGCTGCCTGTAGGGCCATAGACCCCCAATGAATCCCCTTCATGAATAGAGAAAGAAATATTATCTAATATAGTAGCATTATCAACAATGAACGAAAGGTCCTCGACTTCAATCAGTTTGTATTTCATTTAAATCCCCAAAAAATATAGTAATATTAGAAATCTCTCAAATAAAAAGATTTTGATTGTAATAGACATAATAAAACTATAATGCTATTTTTTTGAAATTAAGAAAATAGAAAAAGGCATATAAAATATAAGAAATAGTGTTGATTAATGATTTTAGTAATGTTATAACGGGTTTTAATATAAGGTAGAATTCTTAGATTTCCCTTATATTACACGGCTTATATTGAATAAAATTTTTCCCTAGTTTCCAAAGTTTTTTCCATATCTTTAAATATATGGATAAAACATTAATGTAAATGCTTCTAGATTCAATAACGCCAAAAGAACTACAGTTCTATGTTCTTATTTTTACATTCTTCATTTCTCTATTTATGGATTTTATCTTTTTAATTAAAACAAAAATAGTTAGGCTCATGACTTTAAGTAATGTAGGGATTGTTTTATGGCTCATAATCTTATCTAGGGTCGGTCTTAATAATGTCTGGAATTATTATGAAGGATGGAACCAGAATATTGAATATGGATTTCAGATATTCTTTATATTTGCGTTTCCTCTTTTGTATCTGTATATTCAGATAAGTATGCACAGATTTGATTCAAAAGAAGGATTGTCTGAGACCTACCACGATATTTTCACTTACTTCCAAAATAATCCTATGGACAAAGACTTGTTTATTGTTGGGACATTAGGCCTCTTATCAAATGCAGTTTTCTGGATAAAGACAAAAATCATTTTCGGTTATATCGTTTCCTTATTTTCATTACTTGCTATTCTTGCATTCGTATACATCTATGCTTTTCAGGAAAAAAAGAAAGTTCCTAAAAAGATAAAATCAGAGCATATACCAGAAAAAACTTACCTGATAAACAAAAAAAGCGTAAATCAGGTGAAAAGGGAGATTAGGGAGTGGCTGCGCAATAATAATATAGAAATAAGATTTGAGAAGGGAAATAGAATAGAAACACATGGGCTAGTTCCCGGTTTTACTGATGAAAACATTAACGTCAGCATATATCCAAAGGGCTCAAATACTTTAATTATTTTCAAATCTGGAATGCCAATTGAGGATAAGTATAACAAACTGCTAGAACAAAAAAGATTAGATTTAGTAAGATTTCTAGAAGGGAAAAAAGAATTAAAAATCAAATACAAATTGCTTTTCATATTTGATGCCAGAGTTTTTATTTTTATATTGAGTTTTTTTATAATTTCTTTGCTAATTATAATTACTAGGAATATAGAGAATACCGATTTCATCATATTGCCTGTGCTGATCATTACAACCATTGGGTGGATGCCGTTCTATAAAAAATATAGCGATGAAGAAATTCAAAAGAGGGCAAACCTTCCAGAATACAAAGTAGAAGAGTACAAAGAAGAGATTGATTTATAGTTTATTAAGTTAAACTTTATGATTTTACTAAGTTTATTTATCTTCAAAAGAGCTTAAATATATAGTCTACACAGACAAATCAAGCGTTTGGAAGGGATTTTTTGATATCTAAATCCGGAAAAAATTTTGACATAATACTAGTTACAGCGGAGTACTACGATGACCACCCGCTATCACCTTCTGGCGTTATAGCAAGAGTCTTAGATAGTAAAGGTTACAAAGTAGGAATTATTGAAAAACCTCTAAACAAAGAAGATTACCTAAAACTTGGTGCCCCAAAATTGTTCTTTGCAGTAACATCTGGCTCGATAGACAGCATGGTGCATAATTATACTCCACTTAAAAAGAGAAGATCAGAAGACCCACATTCTAATGTATCCTTGATGCCCGACAGGGCCTTAATAGTTTACTGTAACAAAATCAAAGAATTATTTAAATCCTCTTTGATAGTAATAGGGGGAATTGAAGCCTCGATGAGAAGGTTCGCCCATTATGACTACTGGAACAATGATATTCGAAGAAGTATTATCTTTGATACCAGAGCGAATATTCTAGTTTACGGCAACGGCGAGAAGCAAATTCTTGAGATAGCTAATAGAATAGAAAACAATCTGGGCCTTAAAGGAATTCAAGGGACGTGTATAATAAGCAAAGAACTAGACAAAGATTTTGAGGTTCTCCCATCTTTCAAAGAAGTAAAAGAAGATCCGTCAAAATTCTGTGAAATGCAAAAGGCTCTTTCTAATAATAAGAATCTTGCCCAGCCCTATGATAATAATTATTTACTCCAATATTCGTGTCCAGATTATACATCTGAAGATTTAGATTGGATATATTCTCTTCCATATTCAAGAAAACTTCACCCTGAATCCCTTTTGAAAATGGCTAAATTTTCTGTTGTTACCCATAGAGGATGTATTGGAAACTGTAACTTCTGCTCCTTAAAACTACACCAAGGAGATAAAATCATTTCTAGAAGCGAGCAATCCATACTAAAGGAGATTGAGGCATTAACATCAAACAAGGAATTTAAAGGGTATATTGATGACCTTGGCGGACCGTCCGCAAATATGTATGGTATGGATTGCAAAGATAAATGCAACTTAGAGTGCTTGAATTGTGATAAACTAGATAAAAGCCATAAAAAATTGATTAGGCTTCTACAAAAAGCTAGGGACATAAAAGGGATTAAGAAGATTTTTGTCCGAAGCGGAATAAGGTACGATTTAGCTATTGAAAGTAAGGAATATATCAAAGAATTATCCGAACATCATATATCAGGGTGTCTTAAAATTGCACCTGAACATTTTTCAGACGTCGTGTTAACCTCAATGAATAAGGACAACTCAAGATTTGATGAATTTGTTTCCTTTTTTGAAAGTATTAATCGAGATAAAAAACAATCACTCAAGTACTACCTAATGATAGGTCATCCAGGGGATAATGAAAAAGAAATAATGAAATTAAAGAATAAGATTAAAAATCTATCAAATGTAGAAAGTTTTCAGGTTTTCACTCCCACTCCAATGACCAATTCAACTTGTATGTATTGGACTGGATTCAATCCTATGACAATGAAAAAAGTAGAAGTAATTCACGACTACAAAACAAAAAAGATATTGAAAAGAATTATTCTCGGTGAAATTAATAGATAGCTTATAGGCTCATTGCGTTAAAATACTATTTTGAGAAATATTTAAATAGAATAACTGCCTATTATAATCGACTAATTTAGGTAGTCGAAGAGGTTATTAAGGATGAGTGAAAGAGGTAGAGAAGGATTTAGGGGTGAAGTTAGAGAAATGCACGAGGCAGTATGTGCTTATTGCCACAAAACAACTAAAGTTCCTTTCAAACCTGATGGTATTAGACCTGTATACTGTAAAGAGTGTTATCAAATAAGAAAATCAAGAAGAATTAAATAAAAAGTCGAAATATCTTATTATCTAAAAGAAATCTCCTAGAGTCATCTGCTTATGTTTGGAAAACTTGAGATTCTCCTCAGTATAACCAAATCCTTTTAGAATCCTCATTACTGCAGGTAAGACCTGATTGTCAATGTAATAATCTGAATCATATTTGTAGCCAGCTTTTTTGAACTCTTCGACGTCATATGATCGGTCTCTTACCATCCCTTCTCCATTTCTAACAACAAATGAAATAATTGATCCTGCCCCAACAACCTCCCCTCTTTCTAACATATGTTTTGCCACAATTACATGGGGGCCAATTTGTTTATAGCTGGCTAGAGGCATAGTAAGTTGAGTGTATATAACAAGGTCGTCTACTGGGATTCTACCTTCGATTAATTCCTCTGTCGTTTTAATAACAATCTCTGCTGCTTTTTCGGGGCCTTTTCCTTCAAGTATAGTTTTCAGCACAGCCTCTTGTGTTTTCTTTGCTATCTCCGCCCAATCTCTCCTTACTACTTCTAAACCTTTAGTTGAAATATTATTTTCTTTATCTATGAGCGCATATCTTTTCTTTGAAACAAAAAATCCTCTTCGGTAATAACCTTGAAATTCTAGTTCCATGAAGTCTGGAAGAGTAGAGTTAACTTTGTCCCTGTATTCCTTAGATTTTTCCATGTCCTCGGAGCCAAGTCCTACAAATAAACTATCAGTATCCCCATATAGAACATTTAAACCCATATCTTCAGCTATCTTTATCGCCTTATGGATGTACTCCCTCCCCCACGAAGCAATACTTGAGGCAGCTTCTTTTGAGTACCATCTGGAACGTGGATATCCCATGTATCCATAAAATGAATTGGCAAGAATTTTAAGAGCCCATTGCTGAGATTGATAAATTGTCTTCTCAGTTTTATCTGAAGTTGATTTCAATTTGTTCTTAATTTCGACCCTTCTCTGTATGATTTCTTTTAGTATTTCTGGGATGAATCCTTTCTTATTTAGACAGAAATTAACTCCTTCAGGAGAGATGTTATCACAACAATCACACCCAATAGTATTAGGGTCTATATTGTGTGCAATAATAATAGATGGGTATAGTGACCTAAAGTCAAAGACTGCTATGTGTTCATGCAAACCTTTCTTAGGTTCAAGAACAAAACCCCCTTCGTAGGAGGTAGATGACCTTTCAAGATACTCACTTCCCTTCGGCTTATTTGGAACAATTGTTTTCTCTTCAAATGCTCTTTTCATGAGAAGATATTCTACCATATTTGAAGATGCCATTCTTGAAATATCAAATATATTCTGACCAACTATTCTAGAAAGTTCAATTTCAAGCGGACCTATAGCCTCTCCAATTTCTTTAGCAGCTATTGCATCCTCTTTATTGTATTGTGCAATAGCCAATAGCCCATCCTGAGTCCCCTCCTCCCAAAATTTATCCATTTCGAGTAAATATATTTTGCTTTTCTCTTTGCCCAAAAAGTTCAAGTAAACATTTTCAAGGGTGTATTTATTTAGGCTAAGTAGTTTCCTACTCAATGGATAAAGATCAATATGCACCATACCCGGTATCTTGCTGCTGTCATTTATCCCACGCTTATCAAATCTCATATCATTTAAAATGGGATGACTAATCTTTAATTTTTTAGCTCTTTCGTAGATATAGGGAAAATCAAAGGTGTCCCCATTATAAGTATAAATTATATCAGGGTTATACTCCTGTAAGAAATCTAAGAATTTCTTCACCATTAAAGTTTCATTCTCAACTACTTCGATATAGTCGGCTGTGACTTTTTTGTATGTAAATACCCTATCAAGATCATTTGTAGAAATACCAATCATGATAATTGGGTCTCTTTGTGCATCAGGTTTTGATTTACAATAAACTTCTATATCAAATGCCAATGGCCTTATTGAAAATTTTTTCTTATTTGTTATCTGAAAATCTTTTACAATTGAGAGCTCTCCCTCTTCTGATAAATTGAAATTATATTCTGTTGCAGGGAGGATATCTTTGTCGATAAGAAATCTTCTTGCAAAGGGGATATCATATTCATAGATATCAGTAACATTTTCAATCTCTTTTCTCAAATTGGGAACATCTGAAGGATGATTAAAAATAATCTTTATTGCTTTGACCTTATTCCCATATAGATATCTATCCTCTATAATGCAGGCCTTAACTTTCAAGAGTTTATTTTGAACTTCTGTAGTAATGTCTTCAATTACCTTTATTTTCGAATCAATTTCTCGCTCATCACATACTGCCCATATATATGGCTCAAAATCTTTATAGAAAACTTCCTTCTTTGTATCATTTTTCAGAATTAGTCGAACATAGGGCTTATCGTTAAAGGTTTTATAGTCCGAGTCGAGAAGAAACATAAGAATAGATTAGGGCGACAGTATAAATATCTTATTATGGTGGATTTAATATTTGTTCAATCCTTATTTAGGCCCCTAGACAAAAGAAAATTATATAAACTAATTATATTAACGAACGTTAATGAAAAAATTAGAATTATTAATAATTGTCATATTGATGGCTCTTCCTTTCTTTGTATTTAGAAGCAAAGATTTCACAGTTTATATCTATTGGACTGTTGTAACATTGGGGTACCTAATTTACATCATATTCTCAACTAAAGGGTGGGCCAATGGATAGTATAGTAATACTAATTGGAATCTATGCAATATTGGGCACATTAATTGCATTATACTCTAGGGGTGCTAAAACTCAAGAGAGTTTTTTTATTGGAGATCGAAACATTAGTGGAGTTGTTTCAGCCCTAACTTATTCTGCAACAACCTATTCTGCATTCATGATGGTTGGACTTGTTGGACTTGCCTACGCAACTGGCGTTGGTGCGCTTGGGTTTGAGTTAACTTATTTAGTTGGCACTATATTCTTTTTATCATACTATGGACCAAAGATTTGGAAAATTGCAAAAGAAAAGGGAATTGTTTCTCCTTCGGGGTTGCTAGAGAGTAGATATGGGATAAAAACTGCAAAAACTGCTGCCATTATATCTCTATTAGCACTAATCCCCTATACTTCAGTTCAATTGACAGGAGTTGCCTTGATACTTGAGAAAAATTCTAATATTAATTTTTCAACTGCAATCTTAATTGTTGGAATTCTTATTGCTTTGTGGGCATTTCTTGGCGGACTAAGAGGAGTAGCGTTAACTGATTCAATCCAAGGAGTATTTATGATCATAGTTGCTATATTTGCATTAATCTGGGTATCTCTCAAATTTGATTTTTCGGCTATTTCATCTATGGGTGACTTAATGTATGTCCCCAATTCTGTATGGACACCAAAATTCTTCTTGAACTTGACTATACCCTGGTTTTTCTTTGCCCTTACAAATCCACAAGTATTCCAAAGAATGTTTATCCCAAAAGACCTATCTGCTTTAAGAAAGATGATAGTATACTTTGGTATTTTTGGATTACTGTACACCGTAATCGTAACATTGATTGGGATTGAACTAAAGGTTATGACAGTTCAAGGTCTTTTTCCGGTGGTCCAATATAGAGATAATGTTACCCCGACACTTCTTTCATTGATGCCTGAATGGCTATCGATTATATTAGCATTAAGCATATTAGCTGCGGCCATTACTACTGCGAATTCAATAGTCTTGACTTTATCTTCAATGGTATCTAAAGACCTTGTTAAAGAAAAAGGTATCCTCTTCGGTAGGATCTCTATAGTTATTATCACTATTTTCATTGGGCTCTTTGCAATAAAAAAAATAAGCTACATAGTTGAACTATCAGTTTTATCTTCAACAATTCTTCTTTGTCTCTTACCTTTGATCTTCGGTATATTCCACTTCAAATTTGGTAGAGATATTACTGGAGTTGTTACTTTAGTTGGTGGATTTTTGACTGCCGCATCTCTATCATTTTTCAAGATTTCTATCATGGGTTTGCCCACGCCAATTATAACATTAATTGTATGCTTCGCATTATTTTTTGGAATTGGAATGCTTGAATCTAAGTACCTAAATAAATAGAAAAGCTCGAAAATTCTTAATTATATAAAAATTAATAAAAAACGTATTTAATTAAAAATTTATTCCAGAAGTCTTTTCTGGCCTTCTAATTTCTGAATTTCTGCAATATTCTGACTTGCTTCAAGACACCCAAGATAATTTCCGTCTTCGTCTCTTATTGCATAGTATTCTATCATGACTTTTTCTTTTTCTCCATTCTTGCCCAATGGTAAGTCAATCCAAAATCTGGCTTTGTTCCTTATTCCTTCTTTCATTTCACCAATTATTTTCTCTACTTTGTCTAAGCTTCTTTCAGGATGGCATTGTTTAACATCTCTATCGAGTGCTGCTTCAGGTCTTTTGAATATCCTTGTTTCATGTTTATTCCATGCTAATACCTTATCATTTTCGTCAAGAACTGAGAATTCAATCGGGATAGTATCTAGTATAGATTCCAGTATTTTACCTTCAAGTTTTCCAATCATGTTATCTCGTTGCCCTAATAATTAGTACATTCATAAAACTTTTGTTTGCTCTGTTGGTCTAGGTATTTTCACTACTAGAAATCTAAATATTTTATCGCTTTGATTAATTAATCTATGTGGAATCTTTGCTGGGCTTTCAATTAGAGAATCTTGGAATACTTCTTCTCTTTCATCGCCTATTTCAACAATTCCTTTTCCTTCAATTACATAAAAAAATACATCTACGGGAGTTATGTGTTTTAGCAAAGCTTCTCCAGGCTTTAATGTAATGTGTATGGCCTGTGCTTTTTCTGTATCATATAACTTCCTTACATCTACTTTATGGGGTGTTTCATTAATTTTTTGCTCGCTTAATTTAACTACCTTCATTCAATCACCAAATTAGATTTTTATTGAATCGATTTTACATTCCTTTTCACATTGATAGCACAAAATACATTTGCTACCATTGATATATAGATTTTTATTATTTAATTCTATTGCTCCTGTAGGGCAGGTTTTCTTGCATAGATTACAATTAGTACAGGTAGAATGATCTATCTTGGGCATTAATATTCTTCTAAACGAGGGCAATTTCATTACTAGACCAAATGGACATAAGTAATTGTGCCATAGGTCAGAGGTGAAAATGGCCAGTATTGGAAATGCTAGAATCAAAAACGGTATCTTAAGTTTAATTGGTAAAGACAGACTAGCTATTTTAATTACTACTAACGAAAGTAAAATAAAACTTATTGGGAAGGATATATATTTTCTTTTAAGGAGTTCTGGAGTTTTAATTCTATTAATTTTTAGTTTATTCAGTAAATAGCCCCAGGCTTTATCAAAAGCATGAAATGGACAAAAGTATCCACAAAATAGTTTTCCAAATATTATTGATGCAAAAGAAAAACTTAACATCCATATAAGCAAGATGGATTCTTTTTTGTTTTTGACAAAAAAGATAAATGCTATTATAGAAATGGCTAGGGTCAGAGTTTGAATTATTCTTCTAATACTCATGTTTTCCAAAATCAATAAACAAAATATAAATATTTCCATAACTTTAATATATTAAAAGTAGTATTTAATTCATGGAACTTGAAGAACAGCTAATGAAGATGGGATTAACGGAATATGAGTCTAAAGTAATTATTTCAATTGTTAAATCTGGAGAATCTCCAGCCAAAGAAATATCTTTGAGTTCGGGAGTGCCTTACTCTAGAATATATGATACAATTAATGATCTATTAAAAAAAGGATGGATAAAGAAAAAGGAAGGCCGGCCTTCTCTATTTTGTGCCGGAGACATAGATAATAGAATTAACGAATACATTAATGAAAACAAAATTATGGCAGAGAAAATTAAATTAAATCTAGAAAGCTTATCAGAAAGAAATCGATATGAATTATTACCAACAATAAATGTAGAAAGAAGTTGGAAAAACTTCTATAAAAAAATTGAAGAGCTTAGCAATACTTCAAAACAGTTAACTTGTGTTATTGGTTTTCACAACAAAAATGCTTTTGAAAAAATAAATGCAATATTTGTGAACAAATTTTATCAAAAAAATCTATTTGTAAAAAGTGATATACTCAATAATAACTTTATCAGTGATTTAGAAAAAATATCTAAAACATTTAATATCAGGATATTGCCTTTCACCCCTAAGGTTTTATTGTTTCTATTTGATGGAAAGAATATAATTATAGTCCTCCCTCCATTAGATGCAAATAATTATGAAGATGAAATAAAATTTCTTGAAATAAGAAACTTTGAAATAGGAAAGATACTAGAAAAGATGATAGAAATAGCCTTGTTAGAATCTCTACCTTTCGAATCAATAAAAGACAGTATTATGAGGTAAATATGCAATCAAATAAAGAGAAAATAATTAAAGAATTCATGATTATTCCAGGAGTTGGAAAAAAGATATCAGAGGATCTTATGAACCTTGGATTAAAATCTATTGAAGACTTAAATGGAAAAGACCCCGAGGAATTATATACTAGACTTTGTGCAATTGAAGGAAAGAATATAGATAGATGCATGCTATATGTTTTGAGGACTGCAGTATATTTCGCTTCAAATAAGGAACACGACCCTAAACTATTGAAATGGTGGAATTGGAAGAATATTAAGTAGTATTAATTAATTAGGATGAACTATATGAAAAAAATAAAAGAAAAAATACTCTTTGATGGAACTTGGCTGCAACTGAAAGAAAGTTATTATGATAATAATGGAGTAGAAGTAAAATGAGAAACTGTAGATAGGAAAACTTCCAAAATAACTGTTGCAATTATAGCAAAATTAATTCCTTCAGAAAGATATGTCCCGATAAAGCAATACAGGATACCGATTAAGAACTACTTGATAGGTTTTCCGGCTGGTGTTTGTGATGGCAAGGACATATCAAAGGACATTAAAAAAGAACTAAAAGAAGAAACTGGATATGTTGGAAAAATTATCAACATCAGCCCAATTCTTAAATCTAATCCAGGTTTGACGGACGAAACTGTAAGGGTGACTATAGTTGAAATAGATGAAAATTTGGAGGAAAATAAAAATCCTCGACAAGAGCTTGAGCCCTCAGAAGAAATAGAAGTTATTTTGCTAAGAAAAGAAGAAATTAAGAATTATTTACTAGAACAAAGTGGAAAAGGCGTAGGTATAGGAGTCGGAGTATGGTATACATTCTTATGAAGTATTTTTTAAAAGAGAAATTATTTATACCCCTAAAACAAATTTAAAATGGTGTTCAACATGAAAATTGAATATTTAGGCCACTCGGCATTTAGATTAACTGGTTCTAAAACGATAATAATAGACCCTTACCTTAATAAGAATCCAAGAGCATGTATGAAAGCAAGCGATATCAGACGAGCAGATATGGTCTTAGTTTCACATGGGCATGGAGACCATCTAGGTGACTCCCTAGAAATATGCAAAAATACTGGGGCGGTATTTGTAGGGATACATGAACTTACTCTTTATGCTCAAGAAAATGGAATTATGAAAACTGAAGGCATGAATATCAGCGGAACAATAGAAATCGATGGGATTAAAATAACAGCGGTAAGAGCAGATCATTCTGCATGTATAAATGTAATGGATAAAGGAGGGCTCTCTGGTGGTAATCCAATTGGCTTTGTCATAAGAGATGGATCCAAAGCAGTATATCATTCGGGAGATACTGGACTTTTTAAAGATATGAAATTGATTGGTGAGCTTTACAAACCTGATGTGGCTTTATTACCAATAGGATCTCGATACACTATGGGGCCAAAAGAAGCTTCATATGCTGCGAAATATTTAAAATCAAAAATTATAGTTCCGATGCACTATAATACAACACCTCTGATAAGACAAAATCCAAATGATCTTAAGTTATTTATCAAAGAGTTGGAATTGGATACTGAGGTGAAGATCTTAGAACCTGGGGACTACTTTGAAATTTAAAGATGAAATATTTTCTCCTTATATTTTTTTAATAGGTTTTATTATATTCTGTATAATAGGACTTCTTGGTAGGTACTACTTTGTTGAATATTTTAATCCTGACATATCGGTATATACTCTTTTTTACATTATACTAATAACTTTAGTATTTATTTTGGGTAGCAAGATCAATATAAAAATAAACGAAAACTTGATGATAGGCTTAATTCTATTTTTGATAATACTATTTAGTTTTAAGAGGTATAACTATTATTCCATTATTTTATTGTTATTAGGATTACTGATTATATCCATGATAAAGAAAGATATTTTTTCTAAATACTACAAACAAATTTTTGGGATAGGAGTGTTGTTATGTATTTTAAATATTGGGATTATAGGGAAAATACCCCTGATTAATCCAACGATTAGAGAGTCTTATCTCACTCCATTATTTGTATTAGGATATAGTTTCATTTTAATATCAAATAACTTTGGTTTATTAAAAGAGAAGTATCCTAACAAAATGATTTTTCCAATTCTTTCTCTTTTCTTATTTATTTTATATGGATTTAGAACTTATATCGTAATTTTAGTAATTTCAACTATGGCTACTTTTTACTTAATTGGAAACAAACAAAAAACAATTTATTTCGGTTTAATTGGATCTATATTAACAATAATTTTCGGATATCTAACAGTATTATTATTGCCCCAAAACTGGAAATTAAATCCATTAGAGTTGTTATGGTATAGGTTTACATTCACCTTTGATGTATTCGATAGAATATGCTATAATGTTGGATTAAAGTTATTTGGAGAATACTCTCTATTAACAGAAACTACTACAGGTTATATAATCAGTAAAAATATACTAAACTATTCACACAACATTACTTCAACTATTTTTGGCCCCCCAATATTCGATGGAGGATTATCTGAGATTATTATATTTACACTGTTTACATCAATATCTTTATTTACCATATACAAGGAAACAAAAATTCATAATTCTTTAATACCGTATTATAGTTTAATACTGTCAATATTTTTAGTATCAATAGAGATAAGTCCCTATCCATTAATTATTTTACTTATACCCCTTGCACTTTATCTTTCTAAAGTCAATCAGATATCTTAATTGATTGATAATTTAAGTAATTTTAAATAGTTAAAAGTTATTAAAGAAAACGAGAACATGAAAGAGTATGTATTTAATATTTTTAAAACTGTTAAAGCTGAGACTTTAGAGGAATCAATTGAAATTCTACTTTCTGAGCCCATTAAAATGGCAGACATTAAAAATTTTTATCGCATAAGTGAAAAAAGACTTGTTTCTATAGAAAAATTAAAATGTAAAAATTGTTCCTATGAAGGGCATTTTGGAGTATTACATATAGATATGGACAAATTCCCTGAAAGAAAGGGGAACATAGTAACAATTTACATGTGTCCAAAATGTCTTTCAATAGAAAAAATATATTAATTTTTATTGGTGATGACCTGATATGAGTTCAGAACTCAAAATCACCATCATAGCTGTTGCTCAGAAGGGGTCATTCATCATTAATATATTATAGCTAGATATATTTTTAAAGTTTTATTTTTATTGTGATTTATGGATGAGCATATTATTGAGGCACTAGGAAAATCAAAAGTTATTATTAGAGGCGGAAAAGTAGTAAGCGTTGAAGATCCTATTGTAGATTATTGCCCTCTTTTTGATAAATATCGTGGAATAAAAAAACTCACTAAAGAATCAATTAAAGAGAACATAGAATTCAGAATCAAAGATTTTGGTATGTGCACCGAAAATAGAGAGTTTCCATCTCAAGATTTTCTTTCCATTGGTGCAAGTGAAATTATTTCTACACTACTAAAAAAAGGCCTCCTAGATGCTTCAGTTATGGTTGGGGATGGTTGTGGAACTGTTATACTAAATGATCCAGAAAAAGTAGAAGGGTTAGCGGGTCGAATATCAGGGATTATCAAGACATCACCTTTGAAAAAAGTTATTTCATTTGTAGAATCATCAAATGTTTTAGACCCAAATACTTGCGAAATAAATCAAATAAAAGGTGTCAAAAAAGCAATATCCAAAGGTTATAAAAAAATTGCAGTAACAGTCTCAAATGCAGAGGAAATAAAAGAAATAAGAAAGCTAGAGAAAGAGTATTCGTGTGATATCTTAATTATTGGAGTGCATACTTCAGGCATTTCAAAAAAAGAAGCAAGTCTCTTTATTGAAAATGGGGATATAATAACAGCTTGCATGTCTGAACATATAAAAGAAATAGCAAATACCAAAGGAGTCTACAGCACAAAGACTAAGATACCAATCTACGGTCCAAGTGAAAAAGGAAAGAACGCAATTGAATTAAGATTAAAAGAAATACAAAATAAAAAATAATAATTTTATTCAAGGAACTCTTTATGGATAGCCCTTATTGCTTTGTGTCCGTCTTCTTTTGATACGACGAAGGATATAGAAACTTCAGAAGATCCTTGAGATATCATCAGGATGTTCACATTGTCTTTGGATATTGCAGAGAATAATCTTGCAGCTGTGCCGACTGCACCTTTCATGCCCTTGCCAACTGCACTAATTATGTTTACCCCTTTTATGTGAGAGATATCTCTTACCAAATCCTTAGTTGGGAATGTCTTTCTCAAAGCAGATTCTGATTTCTCAATGTCTTTTTCGGATATCACAAAGGAGATGTTAGCTTCAGAAGATCCTTGAGATATCATGTAAACATTAATGTTATGGTCGCCTAATGCCTTGAATACTCTAGCTGCGACTCCTGGAACACCTATCATACCTGCCCCAGATACGTAAACAATTGCGGCATTTTCAACTATACTGATAGCTTTTATGACTTTATGGTTGGCTGTTGTATCTTTCAAAATCAAAGTTCCTGAAGAATCCGACATACTGTTTTTTACCCTGACGGGGATATTTTTAGAAACTGCAGGTTCTATAGTTCTAGGATGTAATACCTTGGCCCCAAAATAAGCAAGTTCCATTGCTTCTAGGTAAGACATCTCCGGAATTGTATAAGCATTACTACATATCTTTGGGTTGGTAGTCATTATCCCATCAACATCTGTCATTATCCATATTTCATCTGCGCTAATCCCTGCACCAATAATAGATGCGGTGTAATCTGAACCGCCCCTACCTAAAGTAGTGATATCTCCGTCCTTACTTTTGGCAATAAATCCAGTAACAACAGGTATCATCCCTTTTTTTAACATAGGTTCTAAAAATTCAGATGATTTTTTATAACTTTCATCGAATAAAACAGCTGCTTCTCCAAAATTATTATCTGTTACTACTAAATAAAAAGCATCAACTTTATCTGATGGAACACCTAATGACTCTATTGTTTTTGATAATATTAAGCTAGAAAGCCTTTCTCCAAAAGATACTATTCTGTCCCTTGAACGCGGGGAAAGCTCTCCTAAATAGTGTACTCCAATCAAACTTTTTTCTAAATCGACCAAAAGAGTATTAATTCCATCTTTAGCTATTTTCCATAGCTCTGCCTTTTTTATGTGCTCACAAGCATCAAAATGTTTATTTCTTAAATCATTTATTAATGGGGCAATATCTTCTCCTTTAAGGGATTTATTAGCGGCCTCGAGTAGCATATCCGTAACACCGGACATCGCAGAAACAACGACTACTACTTCGTTTCCATTTCTATAATTATCTATTGCTATATTTGCAGTGTTTAGAAATCTCTTAGCGTTGCCAACAGATGTTCCACCATATTTCATTACAATTCTCATCAAAGACCCCCAAATACGTAATTAAAGCTAAGAATATCCTTAAAAGACTTTCTAGGAAAGAAATCTTCGCTCTTTTCCAGAGGCTTTTTTTAGATATTCAATTGATTCTTTATAATAAGGAAACTTTTCTTCTTCTTTTTTGAAAGCACTTGTATGAATTCTTCTTCTTCCTTTCTTGTAACTAAAACCATGTTTTATGTGAAGCATCTCATGGTACATTATATACTCAACAACGTAAATAGGCGTTTTATTTTCATCCAATAATTTAGAAACGACTATCTCATTTTTAGATCTATCATATCTTCCAAATATTCTATAAGCCCTTCTTTTAGACCATCTCAAAAATGGCTTAGGGACATCATTTGCAAAAAACTTTGCGTTAACTGAATTAAATATTTCTTCAAGATTGAAATAATTACCGTGTGGATCATGACAGCCTTTTGTTTCGCCTGGCGACTCATTGATTATAATACTATGGATATAGTCATTATATGTCCTTTTATATCGGGGTGGAACTCTATTTCCTTTGATTTTTGAGAGAAGGACATATCCTAAGGCCTCAATTATCTCGTTTGGAGCATCTTTTAGTTTATCAGAAACTTTAACATAGAGTACACCATTTTTTACTCTGGCGGTATTTTTTATACTTTTATAAGGGTAATAATCTGAGACAGTCTTATACCTTAATCCTAAATTCTTGGAAACAGTAGATATTGTCTGATTCAACTTAATGTCCATTGGAAAAACTTCTAATGTTGTCTTATAAATATTATTGGGAAAACATTTATAATATGGTTACATTGTTTATTCGTGGTTATTTGTACTTCCCTGTAGTCCTTAATACTGACAAAGAAGTTTTAATCATCGGAGGAGGAAATGTTTCCCTCAGAAAAACTAAGAAACTTCTTGAATTCACTGAAAATATTACTATTATCTCGTCAGAGTTTCACAAAGATTTTGATAGTTTAAATGTTAGGAAAATTAAACAAGAGATTAATGAAGATAATCTTTCTTCAATTCTAAATGAGAAAATAGCTTTAGTAATACTATCTTTAAATAATAAAGATCTAAATAGAAAACTTTGTAATATATGTAAAAAGAATAAAATATTGGTCAATGTAGTTGATGATAAAGATTTATCTGATATTATATTCCCAGCCGTTATAAAAAAGGAAAACCTACTAGTTTCAATATCAACTAAAGGTGAATGTCCATATTACTCAAAAAAACTTAAAGATGAAATATCCGAATTTATTGATAGTAAGAACCAAGAAGCTAAAATATTAATAGAGTCTAGAAAGAAAGGAGAAAATCTTGACAATACTTTTAGTAGGATTAAGAGAGGATTGTAAATGTTTCTATTAAATTTTAAGATTACTTACCAAAATGCACCACCTTACGTTAGGGAAAAATTCTCTTTTTCAAAAAAACATAGAAATGAACTTATTAAACAAATATGCAGTGAAACAGGCGTCACAGGTTGTGTTATACTTACTACATGCAATAGAACTGAGATTTTCGCTTCGGCCGATAGAGGAGAATCTATAGAAGGTATTATCCTCCTATTGAAGGATATATGCTCTGATGTTGAAAATTATCTAGAAGTCTCAACAGGAACAGAAGTAATAAGACATATTTTCAGAGTTGTTTCTGGTCTTGAATCTCTGATTATTGGAGAAGACCAAATACTAGCCCAAGTTAAAAATAATTATTTTGAGTGTAGAGATGAATGCTCAACTAATTCATTATTAGACATTATATTTAATCAGGCAATAAGAGTAGGAAAACTTGTAAGAACAAAAACAGAGATTTCAAAAGGAGGCGTATCGGTAGGTAGCGCCGCGGTAACTCTTGCTGAGAACATATTTGGATCTTTACAAGGTAAAAAGATATTAATTGTTGGTGCTGGTGAAATGAGTTGCCTTATTGCCAAATCACTTTCTTCAAAAGGGTTGAAAGGAGTATATGTTTCTAACAGGAATTATGAAACTGCAAGAAATATAGCAGAGACTATAGGTGGCCAAGCTCTAAAATTTGATTATTTAATGGATCATATCAAGGTGTCTGATCTTGTAATAACTGCAACTTCTGCACCACACACAATAATTCATAAACAAGATGTTCAAGAGATTCTAAAGGAAAGAAAAAACGATCTTGTAATAATAGATATTGCAATACCAAAAGATGTTGATGATGCAGTAGGGCAGCTAGAGGGAGTACATCTTTACAATATAGATTCATTATCTGAAATAGCAAAAGAAAATATGGAGCTTAGGAGAGAAGAAGCAGAGAAAGCATCAATAATAGTTGAAGATGAATTAATAAAAATAGAAACTAAGCTTAAAGGAATGTTTATTGAATCTTATGTAGCTGATGTTTGGCAGAAAGCAGAGGAGATAAGAAAAACAGAACTTGAAAGAGCTTTAAAGATGCTTAATTTGAATGATGAAAAAGATATCAAGATTTTAGAAGATCTAACTAGAGCAATAATATCTAAAATACTACATAAACCAGTAAAAGAATTACGAGAAAAAGTTTACAACAACCTTGAGGTGATTGAATCTTTCCAGAAGTAAGGTTAAGAAGGCTTAGAAAAAATGAAAGAATCAGAGCTTTACTTAAAGAGCATAATGTAACAACAAACGATTTGATCTATCCAATTTTTGTTCATGAAAAGAATATAATTGAAGAAATTCCTTCCATGCCCGGACAATTCAGGTACCCCATATCCGAGTTGAAACAAATATCCAAAAAAGTTGAAGACTTAAACATTCCAGGAATTTTAATTTTTGGAATGCCAGAAAAAAAGGATGAAGTTGGGAGTGAATCATATAACGATAAAGGAATTGTTCAAAAGGCAATTAAAGCTGTTAAAGACAATACAGATCTACTTGTAATAACAGATATCTGTCTTTGCCAATATACTTCTCACGGTCACTGTGGATTAATTTGTGATGAAAAAATAAATAATGATGAAACATTAAAAGTTCTTGGAAAGATAGCCTTATCTCATGCAAAAGCTGGAGCAGATATAGTTGCTCCATCAGATATGATGGATGGAAGAGTTGGCGCCATTAGAAAAGAACTTGATAATAACTCTTTCGAGGATACATTAATTATGTCATATGCGGCCAAATATTTATCATCTTTTTATGGGCCTTTCCGAGAAGCGGCTCATTCGGCCCCTACTTTTGGAGATAGAAGAACTTATCAAATGGAGTCAGGCAATATCTTAGAAGCTCTAAGAGAAGTTGAATTAGATATCAGAGAAGGAGCAGATATTGTAATGGTTAAACCTGCCCTATCCTATCTTGATGTTATATATAGGGTAAAAAATAAATTTGGCATGCCTACTGCCGCATATAATGTAAGTGGCGAATATGCAATGATTAAGGCGGCATCAAAGATGGGATGGGTGGATGAAAAAAAGATTATGGAAGAAACTCTTCTTTCGATGAAAAGAGCCGGTGCAGATATCATAATATCATACTTTGCATTGGAGTACGCTTCCCTATGAACAGTTTTGAGATCTACAAAATATTAAAGAATCACTTCGGAAATGTTGGAAGTTGGTGGCCAAAAGACAGCCCTTTTGAGGTTATAGTTGGTGCAATACTAACGCAACAGTCTACATGGACAAATGTTGAGAAAGCATTAAAGAATCTAAAGGATAAGAATATCTTAAATCCCTCCAGTATTGCAAATTTGCCAATGGATGAGCTGAAAATATTGGTAAAGCCTAGTGGTTTTTTTAATCAGAAAGCGGAAAGATTAAAGTATATGTCCCAATACATAATGGATAAATATCAAGGAAATATTGAATTATTTTTTAATAAAAATAACAAAGAGTTGAGACAAGAACTATTGGGACTAAAAGGCGTTGGTTTAGAGACTGCAGACAGTATAATTCTTTATTCTGCTGAAAAAAATGAATTTGTTATAGATGCTTATACAAAAAGAATTTATTCTAGATTAGGTCTTGTTAAAGATACTATAGACTACGAATCATTAAAAGATTATATAATAAAAGATATCCCGGAAGAATTGATGATTTATCAGGAATTTCATGGCCTTCTTGTATTAACTGGTAAGAATCTATGTAAGAAAAAAGATCCCAAATGTATGGAATGCCCACTAAATAAAAAATGTAAATTAGCTATTGAGAATAGTTAATTCATTTCAAGATTTTCTTATATATGCTCTTAGCACTATCAGACAGCCTTTTGGCCTCTTCAATTTTTCCTTCAGATTCATACATTTCTGCCAAATTTAGCATTGCCATAGCTACATCAGGATTTTTAACACCAAATGCTTTCTCTAAGATTAAAATTCCCTTCTTGAAGTAATACTCAGCTTCTGGATAAATTTCCCTGGCCCTGTATAAGCCTGCTAAGTTATTTACAAATGTTACAATAGATGGATGGTTCTCTCCAAGAGTTTTTTCTGATAAATTAATCGCTTCTTTAAAATACTTCTCTGCGTCTCCATAAGCTCCCATAGCTTCCTTAACTAGAGCAATATTGTTAAAAGTCATAGCATTAAAATGATGATTCTTTCCATATGCCTTTTCGTCTATCTCCAATACTTCTTTGTAAAGTTTTTCAGCCTCGACTTGATTTCCTTCAAGATAGTATATGCCTGCTATATTGTTTATTGCTGTGGCAATGTCAGGATGATCTGGGCCTAGAGAATTCTTCCATATTTCAAAAGCTCTTTTATGTAGTTTTAGCGCTTCACTATAATTTCCTCTAATCTTATATATTTCTGCTAGATTATTTAATGCTGAGGCTATACTGGAGCTTTTGTCCTTATTATGTTCAAATATATCGATTGATTTCAGATAAAGAGATTCTGCCTCGTTATATTTTTTTTGTAATCGATAAAGGTCGGCTAGATTATTATAACTTGTAGCTAATTCTATATTATTTGGTCCAAATAACTTTTCTTTAATTTCTATTGATTTTTTATATAATGGCTCAGCTTCTTTATATTTGCCTCTTGAAACATATATCCCCGCAAGATTATTGAGGGAAGTGGCAACGTCAGAATTATCAGAACCTAATATTTTTTCCCAAATAGCTAAAGCTTTTATTGAAAGGTTTTCAGCTTCAGAATAGTTTCCTTGGACTTCATAAATCAATGAAAGATTATTCATAGAAACTGCAACTTTAGTACTATCCTTTCCATAGGCTTTTTTTGCAATGTCTATGGATAGCTTAGCAAGTTCTGCAGCTTCATTATATTTTCCTTCTCTGTAACAGTTTATTGCCTTAAAGATAGTATTGTCCCAAAGCTCATCTAAAGTTTTTTCTTGATTTTTAGAATCCAAATTATTACCTCAAATAGTTGTAGTAATACATTAAAGTGATTTATATTTTGATATTGTATCTCTTAACTCATTGAATCTAATTGGCTTTCTTAATACTTCTTTTGCTCCTGCTTCTAATGCTTTAGATCCAATTGTAGAACCATAAGCGGTGATAGCGATTATTTTAGCACTAGGGTCGATTTTCATTATTTCTTTAGTTGCCTCTATCCCACTTTTCTTTGGAAGTTTTAAATCCATCATGACGATATCGGGTTTATTCTCTTTATAGAGGGACACAGCTTCCTCGCCATCAGAAGCAATAAGTAATGTATCTTCGTCTAAGAATTCTTGATAGAACTCAGATAAATCTTTATAATCCTCAACGATTAAGATTTTAGCCATAGAATCACTATTCTATTAAAATATCTACTTATTTATCTTTTTATCCTATAAAAACTTTATCTCAAAATGAACGATAATCTTTTAATGCATATTGTTTAAGCCGACTTAAATCTCATACTTTATCAAAACATTTAAAAGTGTGAGAAATAAAGAAAAGTAACACAAATATTAAAAATAGTAACACTATAAGAGGTGTAATAAATGAAAGGTGCAATACTTGTAGGGCATGGAAGTAGGCTCAGTTATAATAAAGAGCTGTTAACTAAATTATCAGATATTTTTAAAGAGTATTTTGATGGAAACATCATAGAAATTGGATTTATGGAAATGAATACCCCTAAAATAATGGACGCTGTAGTTAGTGCCGTTAAAAAAGGTGCCGATGAGCTATACATAATCCCAGTTTTTCTCGCAAAAGGTATACATACAACAGAGGACATTCCAAATGAGGTAGGTGGATTTGTGAATGGCAAGAATGTTATTGAGGTACAAGGCAAAAAAGTAAAGTTAATATACTGTGATCCAATTGGTCCAGATAGAAGAATTGCAGAAATACTTTGGGATAGAGTAAGGGAAAAGTACTAATGAAAGATTATATTGTTCTCGATATAAATCATGGTGGAGATATACTAGCCTCTATTCTAAAGAGTAGAGGCCACAATGTTATTGTATATGATATCTACCAAACGAGAAACGATAAAAAGCAAAAGCTAGAGCAGAATGGGATTAAGCTAATAGAGTCAGTCACTAGAGATTATAAAAATTATATTGTCGCCTATCCCGTTCATTGCCCAGATTATTTTCTTTCTTTTTTTCCAAATAATGAAAAAATAACTCATCATGAATTAGTGAAATCACTCTTTGAGAATGAATCCTATAATAACAAGATAGTTGAAATTACTGGATCCAAAGGAAAAACAACAACTTCGAATATTATAGCATACCTTCTCTCTTTTTGGGAGGACACCTATCTTAATTCTTCAAGGGGATTAGAAAAAATAGTAAAAGGAGAATCGCAATTAATTGACTACAAAAATTCAATTTCTCCAGGGTATACTGCACAAACACTTTCTCAATACAATAAAGAATCCCTTATTCTTGAAGAAAGTCTAGGTGTCTGTGGAGCAGGAGCTATTTCGATTTTAACAAGCGCAAGTCCAGTTTATGAAATAAAAAGAGGGCAGGGAACATCTTTAGATGCCAAGAATCAGGTTTTTACATTATCCAGCGGTACAATAATTATTGATGGAAATGATAAATTGGCAAATGAAATGGCAAAAAAATTTGATAGAGATGTCCTACAGATTTGGAGAGATGTATACATTGAACGCTGGGATAAACTAGATATTGGTAAAGATTATGATTTCAAAATATACATAGATAAAAATGAATTCTCTGTTAACTTTAAAGGGAATTACCTATTAGCAGGTTATATTAATCCGATTTTATTTGGATTTTTGACTTTAAACACATTAAAGAAAAATTCGAATATCGTAGCAAACCATCTATCTCAATTTAATGGGGTAGAAAATAGACTTACTGTTTCTAAGAATGATAAGTCAACTAAGATTATAGATAAATCCGGTGGATTTTCTGA